>WOR8_10004369_pt1 | contig 17993 bp, 16 predicted proteins | sample DeeMarSeWOR38_10_FD_19890 | JGI IMG/M metagenome (IMG submission 19890)
ATTGATTAATTTTAATTAACAAATCCATATCTTGAAAAGTGAGGTAATTCTGCGTTGACTACTTTTAGCATTCCAGTGGCTTCATCAATTTCTATCGATTCATAATTAACAGGGTACATGTTTCCGTTTGCATCAATGTAAACGAAGGTTAATGTTGCGGGATTAACACCCGATAAGTCTACACCGGTAATTTTGTAAGTGTATTTTAAAGTGGCCTGAAACTGCATTGGCGGGCCAAAATCCATTGCCGCACCACCGGTATTGAAGGTTTGCGTAATGGTCTTTACCCCACTAAATGCACCGGCATCAAAAACCAGTGTTGAATACTGGCTTACTGTTCCGCTATTACTCTGATAGCTGTATTGTGCCGAAAATTCACCACCGTAATTACCATTGATATCTTTAGAGTATGTTATAGTTTCAACGGCTAAACCATTGAAAGATGTTGGAAGCTGTATCAGTTTTAGCTGATGCCCTGATCCGCTGTCAACAGGTGATGTTATTCCGGATTCCTCATAACATCCTGAGAAGAACAGGATTGAGAAAAGAGCCAAATTGATTAAATATTTCATTTTAATTTCCTTCAAATTAAACTATCGGATCCATCCGTAGCGTGAAAAATGATTTAGTTTTGCGTTTTGAACGCTGATTTTATTCTGAGGGATATTTACTTGGGATATATCCGATTCAATTAACTCGATATCTCCGCTATCTGCAAAAAAGGCAAAATCATATGTGCCGGTAGTTGTATATCCGAATTTTTCCAAATCAATACCGGTAAATACAAGATCTAGTCTGACGTCTCTATTAAATGTCATCTCGGGGAAAAACTGAACAGAAAGGTCTTCGACATTTGGTATAATTGTAATTGCAACAGTACCCGGAAAAGAATTATCCAGGATTCTCAGGCGGGCATATACATTTATTTCATTACCGGCAATATCATTGAAAGTTTTAGTTAAGATTATTTCATCGCCAATTACTCCGTCTACTATTTTTGACAAAGATAACTGTCCCGGTGATGTGATATCCGTATTGATTTGTGATGATACTAAGGAGTTGTCAATATTGTCGGAACAACTTAGGATTGTTATTCCTACTAAAAAACATAGTAAGAATAATTGCTTCATTTGAGACCTTTTCACTAGTTAAGGCTAAAGTTAATTATACTGAAATAGTCTTAAGCTTTAGCTCCCCTCTAGTCTAACGAATAAAGGTCTTTGGTCTAAACGTTGAATTTCTATTACTACTCATGTGCCGTCTTTTATTTGCGACTGACTCGTCATTTATTTAATGAAATTAAAACATTCTATAAATGAGAAAGAAAAACTGTGTGTTTAAATTGGATCGGTGTTTTTAAACGATACAAAAGATTAGAAATCGAAATAATATTTTGATTAAAAAACGATTATTTCAATTTTTATTACTTAATTTTTAGTTTTTATTTAAAAGTTGTTTCGTCTTATAACAATTTGCAGAAATCAATAAATGCCTGAAAGTAAATTGCCTAAATCTTTGTTGAATTCCTTTGAAATGTACCCCGCGGGTGTTTTTTTACTAAATTCGATAGGTGTTATATTTTATGCAAATGAACTGGGCATTTCAATGGTCGGTTCTAAAAATGAGAATCTGCTAAAAAAAAGCTTTTTGGAATTAATTGATAAAAAAAGTAAAAGCGATTTTCAAAGATTTCTTCAAAGGGCGTTTGCTTCCTCAGAGATACAAAAAACTAAATTACGCATCAGAGGAATTGGCGATGAGTTCTTCGAGGCACTTCTCATTGCTAAATATTTTGATTTATCTCACTCAACCGAACCTATTTGTTTTTTAACCGTAATCGATTTAACCAGTTTACTTATTAATGAAGAAATCGGAAAGCAATCTGAGTTAAGATTCGAAAGAATGGCTAATACGGCTCCTGTTATGATATGGATAGCCGATGTAGACGGACTTTTCAGTTTTGTCAATAAAGTGTGGCTTGATTACACGGGCGAAAAAACTGGTACCCAGTTAGGAATGGGTTGGGTCAAAAATGTGCATCCTGATGATTATGAAAATTTGTTGACTGTATACAAAAATGCATTTCATTCTCGTGAACATTTTTCCGCCGAATTCAGGTTAAGACGAATGAATGGTGAATTTCAATGGATGCTTATTAACGGTTCGCCTCGTGTCAGCGATCAAGGCATCTTTACAGGCTATATTGGATCCTGCATTAATATTAATGAGCAGATAAAAAATGAGGAAAAAATAAAGGAAATCAATACTGAGCTCACAGAAAGTAATAGAACCAAAGATAAATTCTTTTCGATCATTTCTCATGATTTGAGAGGTCCGCTTAGTGGACTGATGCAACTTCTAGAAATTCTGGCAGATGAATATCATTCACTCGAACAACCGGAAAAAATTAAGTTAATAACCGAGGCGGCAACATCTGCAAAAAGAACTTACGATCTTATGGAAAATCTGCTTGAATGGGCACGATTGCAGAGTGGAAAAATAGATTACCAACCTGAAAGAATTAATCTTATTTCATTAATCAATAATGTTTCATCTTTATACGGTCAAAACTTAAAAAATAAAAAAATTAGCTTAGAATTAGACGTGCAAAAAAATATATCGGTCTTTACAGACAAAAAGATAATTGAAGCGGTTTTGAGAAATCTAATTTCAAACGCAATAAAATTTACTTCTGCATCCGGAAGTATTTTTATTTCATCGGAAAGGAAAGATGATGATCTAATTGTAAAGATCAGGGATACAGGAGTGGGAATAAGTGCAGAGGATCTTTTGAATTTATTTAGGTTGGATGTAAGTCATTCTACAAAAGGAACAGAGAATGAATCCGGAACCGGGCTAGGACTTATTTTGTGCAAAGAATTAGTTGAAAGGCAGGGGGGTAAAATTTGGGTTGAGAGCAATATTAAAGAAGGTTCAACTTTCTATTTCACCATTCCTTTAGCGCTATAATTTAATTAACACTCCATTCGCTTGCGTTTTTAACCAAACCTAAAATTGAAAATTCTATTTTAGATATTCTTTTATTGTAAACAATAATGTTATCGAACCAGTATAAAAATGTAACTGGCTCATCCCTATGGAATATTTCCTGTAACTTTTTGTAAAGTTTTTCTTTTTCTTTTTCCGGCGGATTTTTTTGAAGTTGCTCCAAAATTGAATCTTTTTCATTTCCTTGATAAGTAGAGAAATTCAAAAATCCAATATCCGGATCAGAACTCCAATAGGGATTTAAATCGATCGGAACAGGAATTGTCCAGCCCGCAATCCAAGAATCGTATTCGCGGTTAAATAATCCATCTATGAAAGTTCCGGTTTCGAGCTCCTTTATGTTTGCTTCAATACCTACTGCTTTTAGATTATTCCTTACTATTTGAGCCACATAATTTCTTCTTGGGTTCCCGGAATTCAAATAAATATCAAAACTAAATTCTAAATTCTCTTTTTCCAGCACCCCATCATTATCAGTATCAATCCACCCGTTTTCCATCAGTATTTCTTTTGATCTTGTGGGATTATAATAATATGTCTTCCCATCTTCATCGTAATAAAGCTTAAACATTGGAGAGACGGGACCGTAGCAAATATCTCCGAATTTTCCAAGATAAGAATCAATCATTTCTTGTCGATTAATGGCATGACTTAATGCCTTCCTTATTTCAGGTGATGAAAAGAATTTATTTGGTGAATCTTGTTTCTGATCTTTATGATTCCATCCAATATAATCGTAGTCTCTTCCCCTCAGAGATACTATTTTTAAATCATCCGCTTCATTCAGCTCACTAACATCTTCACTTTTGATGTTGTCTAATAAATCAATCGAACCGGTTTTAAGTTCAATAATTCTCGTTTTGTAATCTGGAATTATTTTGAAGATGATCTTTTGGAGGTTATCGGGATTAAAAAGAAATGCAGAGCTATCCCTGGTTAACGAGATAAATCCTTCCCTCTCCCATTGTTCAAGCTTAAACGGTCCGCTCGTTACTGGTTTGAAGTTTACCTCGGAGTGAGCAAATTCACCTCTTGAATATTTAGACCAAACATGTTCTGGAAGAATTTCTAAATTGATGTCGAGGAAATCAGGTGAAGCATCCTTCGGAAAATTTATTATAAGCTCAGTTGGAGATATAATTTTAAATGATTTTGCAGTATCAATTTGCCTATTTTCTTTTGTGAAAAAATCATCGAATAATCCAAAGAATCTGCTGTTAACCTCTGGATCCGAGTAAATATCAAAAGTAAAAATTATATCCCTGGCTGTTATTGGTTTACCATCAGACCAATAAATATCATCTCTTAAGTAATCTCTTAAGTACAAAGTAACTGAGGTTGAATCCTTGTTCCACTCCCATTTATCTGCAAGCATTGGCTTAAATTCAATTTTCCCCAGGTTATTATTCCAGAACTCCTTAGCAGGTTTCATAAACAAAAGATCAACAATATTTCCTTCCATTAAACTGAAGGCATATATAGGATTGATAGTTTGTACATCAGCTTGAATGCCGATGACTATTTTATTTTCACCGGTTTTATTTTGATCTGTACAACCTGTTAAAATCGATAAAAAGTATATAACTATAAAAGAGGAGCCCAGTAAAAGCTGTCTGCTTTTCCCTGAAGCACATGGATTCGGATTAGATTTCATGCTAGTAATATGGAAATGATTTGATAATTATGCTTAAATTAAATTAAAAATGTTCTTTAAACAACAAAATTTTGCATAAGCGTAATATTCTTGAGTACTGAAAAAATGTTATCCGTACTAAATTAATGAATATCAATTATGTTTTTTATAGGAAAGTAAAAATTTACCTGATATTGAAAAAAAAGGTTTTTTTAATCTTCTTAATACCATTATTAGTTGAATTTTCCCACGTTTTGCAACCTTATTAGTTTTAGCTTTTGGTATATGTTTTGACACTTTTTTAAGGTTTTCAGTGCGGTCTTCGAACCTAATTGTACAGCGTTTTTCAGGGAATTTAGTCAAATAAAAATTTAGTGAACCAAAATTCAATAATAGCTTATCTTAAAATCTATAAACCATACACGGTTCAATTAAAGTTCAAACAGGAGCTGATAAAGTTTTATTATATCGTATGATTAAAAATAATGGGGATATTGAAGAAAATGTAATTGAAGACATTATTGTTGGAAGTGCTTCTTCTTGCAGTATGCAAAGTTATGAGGAGCAAATCGAAGCAAATGAACTAAAATTATCTTTTGTATCTATGGTTTCTCACGAGTTTCGGGGACCGCTTACCGTGATTCAATCCTCCATTGAAATCTTAGAATCGTTTAATAAGAGATTAACTGCCGAAGAAAAAAAATCTCATTTTCAGAAGGTTTATGACTCTATATCCAATTTATCCGAACTGCTGAATGATGTAATTATGTTCTGCAGAGCGGATGTAGGAGCGATTAAACCCAAGAATGAAAAGTTAGAGTTAATAGAATTTTCTGAGAAGATAATAGAAGAAATAAAGAGTGCAAATCCGAAATCTCTTAAAGTCAATTTTAGTGCCTCCCAGAATAAACTATATGTTCTGACAGATAAAAAGCTTTACACACAAATTTTATCCAACCTTCTTTCAAATGCGATAAAATATAATCTTGAGAACTTAAATGTGGATGTTAATATATCAAAATCAAACGGGGAATTTACTTTACGGGTAACCGATAATGGAATCGGTATTCCGGAGAAAGATAGAGACAAAATATTCAATCCATTTTTTAGGGCTGATAACACCAGGGAAATAGCAGGTTCCGGTTTAGGCTTGTCGATTGTACAGCAATCTGTTCGCATTTTAAGTGGTGAGATTGATTTTGTAAGTGATAAAAGAGGCACAAAGTTTTTAGTTAAGATTCCTGTAAATGGTTTAACAAGATGAAGAAAATATTAATAATAGAAGACGATTCAAAAAGCAGGTCCAACATTAAGTATATACTTGAAGCAAAAAACTATAAAGTCTTCACAGCGGAAAGTGGTGCAGATGGAATTAATCTGGCAAAGGAAATTAAGCCGGACATCATAGTTTCGGATATTATAATGCCGGGAGTGAACGGTTATAAAGTCAAGGAAGAACTTTCTACTAATCCTGCAACTTCATCGATACCATTCATTTTTTTGTCGGCCAAATCAGAAATAGATGATATAAGAAAAGGGATGAATCTGGGAGCGGATGATTATTTAACAAAACCTTTTAAAATGGCAGACTTGCTAAAAGCAATTGAAGTGCGAATTTCTCGGGTTAACGAAATAGTAAAGAAAAATTCGAAAGAATCAACAGTTGAAAATGAAAGTCGTTCGCAAAAATTAAGTCGGGATGATGCCATTTTTATTGAAGTTGATAACAAACCAACATTTATTAAACTAAGCTCAATAGTATATATATCCGCTTTGGGTGAGTATTCGAATATATTTTTAAAAGATGGATCTAAGCTGATGGTTAGAAAACTCATTAAACAATGGGAGGAAATTTTACCACGCTGTTTGTTTTTAAGAGTACACAGATCAACAATAATAAATATAGATTCCATTAAAAAAATTGAAAAGTGGTTTAAGAGATCCTTTGTCATACATCTGGAGAATTCCTTAAATCCTGTATACATGAGTGAACGGTTTGCCCGGAAATTGAAATCGCAAATTCGATTTTAGTTAACATATCTATTAGAAGTCATCACTTTTCCAACCTCCAGTTGGTATTTCTCAAAGCGTAAATTAAAAATTCAAACTTCCCTCAGTGTGAAAACCATTTCTGCTGAAACCTCATAGTTGCTGTATGGTTGCGCTCATTGAATTATGGTTGCTTTTATTTCATTCAAGTATCTATTTGATCTTAAATAATGTAAATACGCAGCGAATAAAAACAGGAGTATACAAATGACGAAGATTTTGGTTGTTGAAGACTCTAAAGAGGTTCTTAACAATATTTCCCAAATACTCTCAATAAGTGGTTATGATGTTGATACGGCTGAAAATGGTAAAGCCGGTTTGGAAAAAGCAAATAAAAATTTACCCGATCTTATAATTTCTGATATAATGATGCCCGAGATGGATGGGCATAGGTTTTTTAGCGAATTAAAAAAGAATCCCGCCACATCACTTATACCGTTTATCTTTTTAACGGCTAAAGCATCTCCTGAAGCAGTTCGAGAAGGAATGAAAGAGGGGGCAGACGATTATATAGTAAAACCCTTTAGGGCTGCCGATTTATTAGATGCTGTAAAAACCAGAATAACAAAAAGGAGCCGTTGGGATTCAAAATTAAAAGAAATAACATCTAATATTTCCAACTGTGTTCCACACGAACTCCGAACTCCCCTCGTTTCAATAATTGGATTGACAGACATTATGTGTTCGGATATAGATGAATTGAAAAGGGATGAAATGATTGACATGCTTAAGATGATTCAGACTTCGAGTAAAAAATTGCATAACACTATTGAAAAGTTTCTGCTGTATTCAAGTGTTGTTCTTTCATCTAATGGAAAAGAGCAAGCTGGAAGTAATACAAAAGCAGAGGTGATTGATATAAAAATTCCACTTAATACTATAGCGCGTACTAAAATGGCTACTGAAAATAGGATTGCTGATTTACAAATGGATTTGAATGGCGCATTTATAAACATAGATCCCGGTTATTTCAAGTTCATTATAGAAGAAATAATTGAAAATGCAATAAAATTTTCACCCAAAGGTACACCTGTCGAAATATCCACTGAAACACTTGCTGGTAAGGTTAATATTAAAATCACCGACCATGGAAGAGGAATGACTGAGCAAGAACTTAATTCAATTGGTCCCTTTCTACAGCACAACAGAGAGTATTTCCAGCAATCGGGAATCGGATTGGGTTTAGTTATCATTAAAAAGTTAGTATCCCTTTATGGTGGAGAAATATTTATAGATAGTGTAAAGGATAGCTATACCAATGTAGTATTATCATTTGATCTGGCAATGAATTAATGCTTAAAACCTTATTTGTAAATACTAAAGGAAATAAAATGAATATTATCAGACTCTGTTTAATTTTATATCTTTTTTCCTGCTTTTGCTTTTTACAATTAAAGGCACAGCAAAAAGAAGACACACTACAAACCAAAGCATTATCACTTGCTGACTGCTTAGACATAGCTTATAAACATAATAGTTCCCTCTCTTCAGCTAATTACAATTTAGATATTGCAGAAGCTCAACTTGGTCAAACAGAATCGGCGAACTATCCTACCTTAGATGCAGATATACTGGCTACAATCATGGATCAAGACCCAATTTATATTATTGAAGGATTCGAACTGCAGGTGCCCCCATTAAATCTTGGACAATTGCAATTAAACATACCGCCTATTGCTGTTCCAAGTTTGACTCAAACCTTAATGGATAATAAAAACATTTCTGCATCAGTAAATCTGGTTTATCCTCTCTATACAGGTGGTAAAATAAGTTCATTACAGGATCAGGGTAAAGTTGGAGTTGAAGTTGCAAAAGAACAAATTAAAAAAACAAACCTTCAGGTAAAATTTGATGTTAGCAGATATTATTTCGCTGCTGTTTTAGCTGATAATTTACATCAAATAGGCAAAGAAGCTCTCGACAGGATGGAAGCCACGCTGGAAATTACAGAAAGTGTTTACAAGAACGGTTCCCTGAAAGTTACAAAAATCGACTATCTGAAAAACAAAATGTTTGTCGAAAATCTAAGAAGCATCCTAGCCCAGGTAGAAGCAAAGCAATCGGTTGTATATGCAGCATTGAAAAAGGAGATGGGCTTAAAATGGAATGAGGAAATTGAAATTGTTGATACACAGATCCCTTATTCTTTTAGTTCTCTTGATCAACAAAACCTGATATCAGAAGCACTCGTTACCAACTCTGATTTGAAAATGGTTGATCTTGGTTTAAGCTATCTGAATTATAGAGTAGATGAAATGAAAAGCGGGCATTATCCGACTGTGTTTGTTTTTGGAAGGTTCAATCAAATCTTCAACAGCTATGATTACGGAATGGTTAGTAAACAAAATAAAACAAATTTTACGTTCGGTCTTGGAGTTAAAATTCCCATTTTCCAGGGATTACTTATTTCAAACCAGGTTGATGAAGCGGAAACCCGCTATAAAAAGTTACTTGAGGATAAAGAATATTACAGGAGTGGCATTACACTGAAAATGCAGGATCTGTTTTACAAGATAACAAAGGCCAAGGAACAGATTCAATCTGTAGAAGATGCAATGAATACTGCTATTGAAAATCGCGAGCTCAATGAGAGAGCTTATTATGGCGACCTTGTTGGTGTTGAAGATTTAATTCAGGCTCAAATTTTGGAATCAATTATGAAAGCAAATTATTATAAAAACTTATTTGATCATATTGAAGCAATTCTTGAATTGGAGTACTACATTGGGAGCAATCATAGCAACTACTAAAAAGTAATGGAGAAAGTTTTTCAATTATAGCTTTGATAAAATAAATGTAATGATTCCTATTCATTTAAATAATGTTTTATTGGTTTCGAAGACAAGAGGTATCCTATTTTATTTGTTTTTAATAATTGTTTTTAATTCTAATATCTCATTATCTCAAAGTACCGATCTTGACAAAGATATTAATTACTTCCAGATTGGATTTAGTTCGAACGTTTTCAGTGGTGTATACCTGAATGATGCTATTGCGGCCGCAAAAGTTCTTACCGAATTTTTTCTCAAGAAATATAATAGAACCTGGGAAGTAAAATCACCGGAAATTTTTTCAAATATTGATGAACTTAAGAAAATTCTAAGTGAACAAGAGTTTGAATTACTAATTATGCACCCCGGCGAGTACATCCAGGTAAAAGATATGAATCTGCTCGAGCCTATTGGTATGTCGCTAAGAGATGGCAGTCCTTATGACACATACCATTTATTAGTCCATAAGGATTCCGATATTAAAAATTTAAGTTATCTGAAAGACAAAAAAATATTGATTGACTTACTAGGAGGAGATAAGGCTAGGTTATGGCTTGACAAGCTATTGAAAGAAAAAAACTTAAGTAGAAAAGAAAATTTTTTTACTGAAATTCAATTTGTTGATAAACCACTTTCTACTGTATTACCGGTTTTTTTCAGAAAAATTGATGCCTGTATTCTGAATAAAAGCTCATATAGTACTGTTGTGGAACTCAATCCTCAGATTGGCAGGGATCTAATCTCTATAGAAGTTTCTCAACCCCTCGCCATCGGATTAATTGCACTGAGAAAAACTATTTCTGACCAGCAGGTAAAGATTGATACCGAAGAGACTATGTTAAATTTTCACAACTATGAAGAATCACGTCAATATCTAACAGTTTTCAAAATAGGCAAAGTAGTTGAATTTAAAGAAGAATATTTGGAAAGCACCTATGCGCTTTTGGAGATTAATAAATAATGAGATTATACCATACAATTTTATAAGAAAGTTAAATAATTAATAAGTCTTTCAGTAATGAGATTTAGGAAATATTTAAAATCACTGGTCCGGGAAAACTATAAAAGTATTATCATTTTACTTTTGTTGATGGTTGTACTTCAATTAAAAGATATAAAGAGTCAAACACCGGATGATGATATTAATTATTTCCAGGTAGGATTCAGCGCAAATGTTTTTAGAGGTGTTTACTTAAAGGATGCAACTGCTGCGGCAAAAATTCTGACAGAATTTTTGCTTAAAAAATATAAGCGTGATTATTGGGAAGTGAAACCACACGAAGTTTTTTCTAATGTTGATGAATTGAAAGAAATTCTTAGAAAAAACGAATTTGAGGTCTTAGTGATGCATCCAAGCGAGTTCATTCAAGTAAAAGATATGGGGAAGCTTGAACCGATTGCAGTATCCTGGAGAAATGGTAGCGCTTATGATTCATACCGTTTACTGATACACAAAAACAGTAAGCTGAACAAAATGGAGGACCTGCAGGGTAAAACAGTACTAATTTGTTCACTTGAAGGAAATAAAGCAGAACTTTGGCTTGATTATACGTTGAAGCAAAAAAAACTAGATAATAAAGAGAAATTCTTTTCAGAGATGCAATTTATTGATAAACCTCTTTCCACGATTCTGCCGGTTTTTTTCAGACAGGAAGATGCTTGTATTGTAGACGAAAGTCTTTACAACACCGTTGTTGAGCTTAATCCTCAAATTGGGCAAGACTTGATAACACTAGATACTTCGCAACCTCTTGCTATTGGTATGGTAACTATTAGAAAAAGTATCTCTGATCCGGATGTAAAAGCTAATATAAGGGATGCGTTCTTAAACTTACATAAATATGAAGAAGCGCGTCAGTATTTAACAGTATTCCGGATAGGTAAGGTGGTGGAATTTAAAGAAGAATATCTTAAAAGCACTTATGTTTTAATGGACCTTAAAAAGTAAAATAAAGGTAATAAGCCACCGTTTTTCTAAAGTGAATAATATTTAATGAAGACAAAAAGTTATGAGAAATAGAATACATCTAAAATATCGCCGTGGTAAAATTGAGAGGATTACAACCCTTGTGTTGTTACTACTAATATTTCCGTTACAGGGTATAAAGGCTCAAACACCAAAAGATAACGTGGGAAATTTCCAGGTGGCTTTTAGTACAAACGTCTTTAAAGGAGTTTATCTGAATGATGCAATTGCAGGTGCAAATGTATTAACGGAAACTTTAATTAATGAATACAGCAGGAAGAAATACAAGATTATTCCACCTGCAACTTTTAGTTCGATGGAAGAACTTGAAAATCTGATAAAGTTGCAGGAAGTTGAAGTTTTTATAATGCATTCAACCGAATTGCTGAGGTTAAAGAATCCGAATTTAATTATTCCTATCTGCGTTGCGATAAGAGACGGAAGCCCTTACGATATTTTTTATTTGTTAATTAATACAAAAAGTGGGTATACAAAAATTGATGACTTAAAAAACGGCAGAATTTTAATAGGTTCACCATTCGAAGCCGATATACCTGTTCTATGGCTGGACAATTTATTGAAGGAAAGAAAATTGGAAAAAAAAGAAGAATACTTTTCTTCAATCGAATATTTTGAGAAGGCTCTTCCTTCCATACTTCCTGTTTTCTTTGGCAAAGCAGAAGCTTGCATTGTTACAAAAAGTCTGTTTGAAACAGTGACTGAACTAAATCCTCAATTAAACAAAGAATTAATTCCTATTGAAATTTCACAACCCATATCAATAGGTATAATTGCGATAAGAGAAAATATTTCCAATCCAGAGTTAAAGGAAGATATAAAAAAAGCATTTATAAACATGCACAAACATGCAAACGGTAGACAGTATTTAAACATTTTTAGAAGTCAACGGGTAGGTGAGTTTAAAAAAGAGCATCTGGCAAGTACTTATGAAATATTAAATCTAAATGAGAGATGAATGGAACTGGTTTGCTTTCTAAAACATATTGAAGATGTTCATCACATCAATTATTGTAATCTCTTTGAGACTAATGTTGCAGAAGAGTTTCTTGATCAAAATTTAATTCAGACAATTAGCAACTGCAATATGCGAATAAAATAAAATGAAGAATAAGTTAATAATTTTTAAATGTATACCACGTAATCCTGTAATCCTTATTATGATGGGATTCAGTATAGTCTTTGCTCAAACTAATGATGATGAGGAACCATTCTTTAATATGGCATTTAGCGGGAAGATTTTCTCAAACATTAATGAAAACGATGCAAAAGCTTTGACAAAAGTATTGGCAGAAAATTTAATTGAAAATTCCCCGCTCAAGTTTCACACTAATACTCCAAATATTATTAGAACTCTCGACGAGTTGGAAGAATCTATTGAGAATGAAAGCAATGATTTATATGTAATTCTTCCTACAGAGTACATACAGTTAAAGAAATCTGATTTAATTGAGCCAATTGTTGTTCCTGAAAAAAACAACAGTGTGTTTGATATATATAAGCTTATTGTTACTAAACGAAGCAGCATAAAAAATTTGAAAGACCTGAAAGGGAAAAAAATATTAATTGCCACATCTGCAGTTGAGGATATCCCGCATTTTTGGCTTGATCATTTATTATCAGTCAAGGGTTTAGATAAAAAAGAAAAGTACTTTAAAGAAATTGAAAACTCTGAAAAATCATTAACATCTATACTTAAAGTTTATTTCGGGCAGGCGGATGCTTGTATTTTATCGGAGAGTAATTTGAACTTAGCCATAGAATTGAATCCTCAGTTGAATACTGATTTTTTAACCCTCGAAGTTTCCAAACCTATTGTAAAAGCAATATTGGCACAAAAAACATTTAAAACCGAGGAAAACAAAAAAATACTTTTAGATAATCTACTTAGTTTGAATAAAACTACGGAAGGAAAGCAAATACTAATGTTATTTAAAATAGATAGGCTAATACCTTATAAAGAAGAGTATTTGGAAAGTTCATACGATTTTGTTCAGGTAAAAAGGTAAATGAAAGACATAAAAAAAATAATACTTGTATTATATATACTCTTTTCTCTACAGCCAGTTGCATTTTACTCTCAACTGGCAAGTTCGGAAACGGAAGAGGCGCTGACCATGGTTTATTCGAAAAAAATCTTTCCGAATATTGATTTCCGGGATGCCGTGGCATCGATAGAAATATGGACAAAAACTCTCATGTCGGAGATCAATCCAAAATTTTCGTTTACCAATGTGTTTATTGAAGGAATAGATCGAGTTGATGAGCAACTCATTAATGAGGATGCAAGTTTTTTAATACTTACAGCAATTGAGTATCTAACTAACCGTGAAAAACTAAAAAATATGGTTCCAGCCCTGTTATCTTCAGATGACGAAGGCACAATTGGTATTCAATACATATTGATTGTCCATCGAAACAGTAAGATTAACTCACTAAGGGATTTGAAAAATAAAACAATATCTTTTGTTGATGACTATCAGAACGAGTTACCTCATTTGTGGGTAAATGTTTTACTAAAGAGTGAAGGTCTGCCACTAGCAGATGAATTCTTTAAAGATATATATATTGCTCAAAATGCCAATCAGGCCCTTCTTCGGACTTTTTTTGGACAAATTGATGTCTGTGTTGTACCCCATAAATTGCTCAATACAAGTTTTGTTTTGAATCCTCAATTGGAATCTGCGTTAGCTATTATAAAGCAATCTGAACCCTTTATTGCGGGAGTATTTTGTGCCAATAAGAATTTAAGTGATGGTATTATCAGAGATTTTATAAAATCTGCAAAAACCGCAATTAAAAAGGATAAAGGAAAACAGGTTGCGCTTTTCTTTAGAACGAAAGAAATACATGATTTCCAGTCTAAATACTTGGATAATATGAAAAACTTAATTGAACAGGCAAATAGTTTTAATATAAAATTAATCGATTAAAGTTATGAAACAGATAAGTTTAAAAGATTTGATATCATCAGGTATAAAAAATGCTTTTAATTTTAAAAGTATTTATTTCAAGTCGGCAATACTTTCCTGGACGCTTATCATCATCACTGTTATAATGTTTTTTGTCGGCATAATTCCGTTTCTAAAAAATTCCTCCGTAAAAAAAATGCGTTCTGAGAGCAAGGATATAGCAACTTCTGTGGCACAAGTTACTGCTACGGCAATAATATCTGAGGATTATAGTTTTACGGTAGAACATTGTATGAATGTTTTGAAGGAAAGTCATTCAATTCTCTCTATCGTTATTGCTAAAAATGACGGTTTTTCCTTAATACATAAGAAAGACGAATGGAGTACGAAATTTCTTGACAGCAGTTGGTATGTTTTAGAAAGTGATGATATTGAAGGATCTATTATTCAAAGTAAGCTGGGATACGGTGAAGTCTTTAGGTACTCTCATCCTTTAATATATTCAGGTATCAACTGGGGTTGGATACATATTGAGAGTTCACTCGAACAGTACAATCAAGACTTTTATACTATTTATCAAAGGTTAATCATCCTTTCGATAATATTAATCGCAATAGGTTTTATACTATCTTTCCTTGTGTCCAATAAATTGGTAAAACCCATACGTTTGGTTAATTCCGTGGCACAATCGATCGCAGATGGGGATTTAGCTGCACGTATTGATATGTTCAGTGTTAAAAACAGCTCCGAGATTAGAAGCCTATCCGAATCCTTTAACACGATGGCAATTAACTTAAAGGCGGCTCAGGAGAACCTTGAGAGTAAAGTTGCAGCAAGAACAAAACAGCTTATGTTATCCAATAGAGAACTTGAAAAATATAAAGTTCAACTTGAAAAATTGGTTGATGACAGAACTAAAACTATTAAAGAAGTTAACAGAGCACTTGTTGAGGAAATAGATAAACTTCAAATGGCAGAAAAGGAAATAGATAGCCAGCTAAAATTTCTCAAAACCCTTTTGGGGACCATACCTATTCCTATCTATATTTTAGATAATGAAATGTGCTTTACAGATTTTAATCCTGCCTTTGACAAACATTTCGGAAAAGAAAAGACCAATCTAGTAGGAAAGAGTTTTTATTCTCTCTTCACAGAAGAAGATCAAAGAGAATTTCGACTAAGCAAGAACGATTTATTAAAGAATGGATTTGTAACATTTGAAAAGCGTCTGAATTCTACTTCCAATTCAAAAAGAGACCAGATCTTCTTTGAGTCAACATTTAAGAGCGCATCCGGTGAAACTAGTGGGGTCGTTGGGGTCATACTTGATATTACTGAAGTTAAAGAAAGTGAAAGAAGAATTCGCGTTACTCTTGAAAAAGAAAAAGAGCTGACAGAATTACGTACAAAGTTTTTCTCACATGCTTCTCACGAATTTAGAACTCCGCTTGCAACGATTCTTTCTTCGGTAGAATTAATTTCAATGCTTAATCCAAAATTGTCTTCCGGTGATAACGGAAGTCATCTTGATCAAATATTTACCTCCGTTGACTATATGACGAATCTTCTGGATGATATTTTAACCATTAATAAAGCCGATACCGGAAAATTCTTGTTAAATCCGGAATCTATGAATTTATATGATTTTGTTTCAAAACTTAAGGATGAAATGGAGAGTAATGATAAATACAAACATTACTTTAGATTAACCTGCAAAAATAAAGAGAACAAAATAGTAGGTGATAAAAAGCTGCTTAGATTGATCTTTGCAAACCTGATTAGCAATGCTGTTAAATATTCACCACTTGCTACTCCTATTGATATACAAATAGATCAGGATGATTCTTATTTGACAGTAAAAGTGAAAGACGAGGGAATTGGTATTCCTCCGGAAGAACAAAAGAACTTGTTTGAGCCCTTCTTTCGAGCTTCCAATTCCGGAGATATTAAAGGAACCGGATTGGGGCTTTCTCTGATTAAAAAGGTTGTTGAACAACACAATGGAAAAATTTCTTTTAACAGCATACTGAACAAAGGAACTGAATTTGTAGTTCGCTTACCGATAATTGTTGAACAAATCGCAGACTCTGAAATAGTCGGATAAACATAAAAATTTTTTAACAAATAATGGGAGAGTTGTAATGAAGAAATTATACAGTATAATGCTATGTTTACTTTTTGTATCAAATCTAAGTTTTGCACAGCAGGCAAGTGAATACTTCCCGGTACAATCAGGATTTACCTGGAAGTATCTCTTAACACCATTGGATTCTGCAAATAATGGCTTAACTCAACTGGCATTTTACAGGGCTGATTCGTTTGCCAACGTGGCAAATTATAGGGGTAAAATGGCAAATATAGTACTAACAAAAAAAGGTTCTTTAACTTCATTACCATCACAATCCTATGATGATTCTTTGTTTTGCCATTTTGATAATACACATGCATTTGAATATTCAAATATCAGCAACGAGGAAGCTTTACTGCAAAAGCTGGATTCTTTGGAAATTGATCCCAACTTCAGCTTTGTTGATTTCTTTGCCTCCCTGGAAAATTGGTATTCCGTGTTCAGATTTGAGCAACCGGCAAACAATGAATATTCCATTTTTGTTATTGATACTACGCTCAGTAATGGAATTATAACCATACCTTTGCGTTTTGAGTATTTGGGTACAAAACTGGATGATCAGACTATTGAAACCCAAATTGGGACTTTAAATTGTAAAAGGTTTTTAATTAAGAAGAGTGTGAGTATGGTCATTGCACCAACAATTCAAATTCCAATTGTTGTAATTGAAGATAGCATATGGATTGCTCTTGAAAAATGGATAATGAAAGTTGTAACACCATCAACTATTGTTGATTTATCTTTCTTTAGTACAGATCCTATTTTAGTTCCCGGATTGATAACGGAAGTAACTGATATTATTATGGAAACGGAAGAAAATATTCAATTGCCGGATGATATATATCTTTATCAAAACTATCCAAATCCATTCAATCCCAAAACTAATATTCAGTTTAAGATTAAGGAAGCAGGATTTATATCCCTGAAAGTATTTGATGTTATTGGCAATTATGTTAAAACCTTAGTTGATAAAGAGTTACCGGCGGGGACTCACTCTGCTGAATTCGATGCAACAGGTCTAGCGAGCGGATTGTATTTCTGTAGATTTCAGTTGGGTGATATTGTAATGACCAGGAAGATGATCCTCCTTCGTTAGTCCCTATGGCCGCTGGGTTTTGAGGATAGGATTTATTAAAATAAAATTATCTGAATAGACATTATTTCATCCCCGCTCTTAAGAAGTCGGGGATTATATTTTTTATTCTAACTCAACAATTTACTGCAAAATTAACTTTTTGATATCCTACTGTTTCTATTCTGAATCAACTAAGAAGTAATTTATACCTTAAGAGTCTATTCTTTGAGTAAAGTAAGATCATTTAAGTTCAAGCAACCGAAGTTTCTTCCAGAATTTCTCCGTTAACTCCAACTACAACTGTATTAATTAGTACTTTTCTGCTAGCCGATTCGTTAGCTAGTTGTGCAAGCTTCAACAATCCTCCGCAACAGGGCACTTGCATAATGATCACGGTAATTGATTTTATTTTCGATTCGTTTATCATGGCTG
>WOR8_10004977_pt1 | contig 17993 bp, 16 predicted proteins | sample DeeMarSeWOR38_10_FD_19890 | JGI IMG/M metagenome (IMG submission 19890)
CTCTTTGTGACCTGCGATGACTACCTGTCCGGGTGAATTAAAATTCACCGCAGTCACTATCTGGCCCTGAGCTGCCTCGTCGCAGGCCTGTCGAACACTGTCGTCATCCAGTCCCAGAATGGCAGCCATCGCGCCAACTTCTGCTGGCACCGCTTCCTGCATGAGGCGGCCGCGTTCCTCAACTAGGCGGACAGCGTCTGGAAAAGCCAGGGCCCCGGCGCAAACCAGCGCCGGATATTCGCCAAGGCTGTGGCCGGCCAGTAACGCGGGGGTGAGGCCCCCGGATTCGGTCCATACCCGCCATACTGCCACGCCGGCTGCCAACATGGCAGGTTGGGTCCGATCTGTGCAGTTAAGTGCATCCTGAGGTCCTTCCTTTACCAGTCGCCAGAGATCATAGCGGAGCACACTGGATGCTTCCCGGAAGGTCTCCAAAACGGCGGGAAATTGCTCAGCCAGGCTGCTCAACATACCAACGGACTGGGAGCCCTGACCAGGGAACACGACTGCGAGGCTGCCCTGTGTTTGTCTCGTGTCATTCATCGGGGAAAAAGTCTTATTCGACCCACAAATGTGAACATGATGTCGTGCCAGATCGTTCAGAACTTCAACAGCGCGGAGCCCCAGGTGAATCCGCCACCGAATGCTTCCATAAGGAGTATCTCGCCACGTCGTATACGGCCGTCACGCACTGCCACATCCAAGGCCAGAGGTACCGACGCCGCTGAGGTATTGCCGTGTTGATCCACGGTCACGACAACGTGGTCTGTTGAAATCTTCAGCTTCCTTGCCGTCGCGTTAATGATCCGGTTATTGGCCTGGTGTGGAATGAGCCAGTCGACGTCCGACTTCTTCATCTGGTTGGCGGCAAGGGTCTCGTCAACTATGCGGCCAAGCGTATTGACGGCCATCTTGAACACCTCGTTGCCCTTCATCTGTACGAAGGCCTCGCCGCTGCGCAGCTGGTCGTAACCCTGTGAGACGCCGGCCGGAACGGTCAGCAGATTCTCGTAGGCGCCATCGGCGTGGAGGTGGGTGGACAATATACCCGGCTCACTACTTGCCTCAAGCACAACGGCGCCGGCGCCGTCGCCAAACAGGACACAGGTACTGCGATCTGTCCAGTCGACGATGCGGGAAAGCGTTTCCGCGCCCACGACGAGTACACAGCGGGCGCTGTTCGACCTTACAAACTTGTCGGCAACCCCCAAGGCGTAAATGAAACCCGTACAGACCGCCTGGACGTCGAATGCTGCGCAGCCATGAATATCCAGCCGTTGTTGCAGCAAACACGCAGTGCTGGGAAAAATCCGATCGGGCGTGGTGGTGGCCACAATGATCAGATCCACATCGGATGGCTGTTTTCCGGCCATCGCCAGGGCGCCCCGTGCCGCATGTTCGGAGAGATCGCAGGTCGTCTCGTTATCCGCTGCAATATGGCGCTTTTCGATGCCGGTCCGATCACGGATCCATGCATCCGAAGTATCGACCATCCGCTCCAGATCATGGTTGGTCAATACCTTCTCCGGCAGGTAACCGCCGGTGCCCGTAATCCTGGCGTAGGTCAAATCGCCTTCCTGTGTGTCAGCAGGTCTTCCAGCTGACGGTTGATATGCTCCGGCACTGCCTTGCGTACTTCCAGGGCGGCTACCTCTATGGCGTTGGCAAAAGCCAGCGCGTCGGCGCCACCATGACTCTTGATCACGATTCCGCGCAATCCGAGCAAACTCGCACCATTGTATCGCCGCGGGTCGATTCGCCGCTTGAACGCTTTCAGAACCGGCAGTGCGACCAGGCCGGCAATCTTTGTGAACACATTGCGGGTGAATTCCTGGCGCATGAAATGACCAATCATCCTGGCCACGCCTTCACTGCTTTTCAATGCGACATTGCCGATGAATCCGTCGCAGACCACCACGTCAACGCCACCCGTGTAGATATTGTCACCCTCAACGAATCCGATGTAGTTCAACGGGCAGTTAGTGAGCAGGTGCGCCGCCTGCTTGACCTGGTCGTTACCCTTTATCTCTTCCTCGCCGATGTTGAGGAGGCCGACCCGCGGCGACTCTATCCCGTCGACGGCCTTGGCGAGAACCGAGCCCATGACGGCAAACTGGAACAGGTGCTCGGCAGAACTGTCCACATTTGCCCCGAGATCGAGCACCAGTGTGCGTCCTTCTATGGAAGGGAGTGCGGTCAAGATCGCAGGGCGATCAATGCCCGGGAGAGTTTTCAGCACATAGCGGGCTGTGGCCATCAGCGCACCGGTGTTTCCAGCACTGACGCAGGCATCCGCAACACCCTGTTTGACCAGATCGATTGACACACGCATCGAGGAATCCTTCTTGGTTCGCAGTGCGTGAGACGGCGGCTCATCCATCTCCACCACCTGCGAGGTGTGACGGACTTCCAATCGATCGCCAAAATCGTTACGAGAGACAGAGCGGAGTCTGTCGGCCAGGATTTGTTGGTCACCCACCAGTATGAGCTGGATGTCGTCGCGTCTGCGCAGCACCCGTATCGCTGCCGGCACCACGGCATCCGGCCCATGATCTCCTCCCATGGCATCCAGGGAGATTGTCATTGTGTCGCTCACAGATAAGTCGATTTACCGGTTGCATGCGCCCATACCAAACTGCCTGCGTCAGCCATACCGCCGTCCGCAACTTGGATATGATAGAGGCTTGGTGCCGGGATTAGTCTGTGTCTCGCGACACGACCTTGCGGCCACGGTAGTAACCGTCCGGGCTTATGTGATGCCGTAAATGCGTCTCGCCTGTTGTCGGTTCTATTGATACTGCGCGGGCATGAAGCCGATCATGCGCTCGCCGCATTCCTCGCTTCGACGGTGTTTTCCTGTTCTGTTGAACAGCCATGGTAGTGACTCCTGCAAGCTACATTCGATTCTTCAATCTGGCCAGCACAGCGAACGGATTGGCGGATACCTGCTTGTCTGGCGCCTCGCCATTATCCTCTAATCGGTCTGCCGACCCCGGTGCACAGCCGCCAACTGTCCCCTGATGAGTGGGGATAAGTGGCAGCGTTAGCAGAACTTCGTCCTCCACCATCTCGACGATCGAAACGGTATCGTGGTCGACAATGAGCGGATCCAGTCCAGCGGGTAAACGCTCAGCCTGCTCGAGGCTTCTGGCCAGCGCCAACGTGAAATTGATATCCACCGGAAAGCGCATGCGGCCCAGACACCGTTGGCAGGTGAGCAGCAGCTCTCCCCGAACAATTCCCGACACCGTACGTGTACCCTGCTCTCCGATTCCGAACGCCAACTCGATTGCCAACGACGTATCAGTTGTGTCCAACAGGTTGGCAAGTCGTTTCAGTTTCCCCGCCGGCACCTGACCACTCAGCCTGCGGCTGGAGTCAGCCATATTGAACGGGTTGACACGTTCCGGCAGCCGGTTCTGCATAAGCCGCCCATAATAATTGGGACAACTTCTTGTGTCAAAACAAAAAAGCTATTGGCTGGCGAACGTTGCCCCAAGCGTGTAGCGGTTGACACGACCCGGCCAAGATCGTAGAAGTCGCGAGTAGTCGCTGTTTCGAAATATCTGTACTATCACCACCTTTAATTTCCGGGAAATGCGCTGACAGGTTTAGGAAAGCCACGTGATTAAGAAGATTCTGATTGCCAATCGCGGCGAGATTGCCGTGCGTATCGTCCGCGCCTGTCAGGAGATGGGTATACGGGCCGTGGCGATTTTCACGGATGCCGACCGGCATGCTCTGCACGTGAAAAAAGCTGACGAGGCCTACAACATCGGTCCCGACTCGGTCGCCGGGTACCTGAATGCGCACCGCATTGCCAATCTTGCGGCCGCCACAGGCTGCGATGCACTCCATCCAGGGTACGGTTTTCTCTCAGAAAATCCGCGTTTCGCAGAGATTTGCAGCGCACGTCACATCAGGTTCATTGGTCCGACGGCAGAGATGATCCGACGCATGGGCGACAAAGTCGAGGCACGGCGCACCATGCAGCAGGCAGGGGTCCCTGTGGTGCCGGGAAGTGAAGGAAACCTCCAGGGTCTGGATGCCGCCTTGGAACTCGCAGCGCACATCGGTTACCCGGTAATGCTCAAGGCCACCTCGGGCGGGGGTGGTCGCGGCATCCGGCGCTGTAACTCCGAAAGTGAACTGCGGCGTAATTATGACCGGGTATTGTCGGAGGCCACCAAGGCCTTTGGCTCTGCGGATATTTTTCTGGAGCGCTGCGTCGATCGGCCTCGCCACATCGAGGTTCAGATCCTGGCAGATCAACACGGCAATGTCGTGCACCTGTTCGAGCGCGACTGCTCGATTCAGCGTCGGCACCAGAAGCTCATTGAGATTGCGCCTTCGCCGCAGCTGACAGATGAGCAGCGGGAGAAACTGGGTGACTACGCAGTACGCGCCACGCGTGCCGTGGGGTATGAAAACGCCGGTACAGTTGAGTTCCTGATGGATACCGACGAGCAGTTCTACTTTATGGAGATGAACACACGCCTCCAAGTGGAACATACAGTTACGGAAACCATCACCGGCGTGGACATTGTCAAAGAGCAGATCCGTATCGCCTCGGGTATGCCGCTCGGCTTCCGTCAGCAGGACATAGGGCGTCGCGGGTTTGCGATGGAACTGCGTATCAACGCCGAGGATCCGAAGAACGGCTTTCTGCCCAGTTTCGGGCGCATCACGCGCTATTTTGCGCCCGGGGGGCCGGGGGTACGTACCGACGCGGCGATCTATACGGGCTATCATATTCCGCCCTACTATGACTCCATGTGCGCAAAGCTGACCGTGTGGGCGCTGACCTGGGAGGAACTTTTGCAGCGTGCCAATCGCGCGTTGCGCGACATCGGGGTCTACGGTGTCAAGACGACCATCCCGTATTACATCGAGATACTGAAGACTGAGGAATTCAGGGCCGGCCGCTTTGATACAGGTTTCGTCGACGCGCATCCCGAACTGGTGGACTACGCAACCAGCCGGCCGACGCGGGAAATGGCAGCCGTGATTGCTGCGGCGATCGCTGCCTACTCGGGACACTGACTGCAACTACATTCAAACGGGAACCGCATCATATGCCCAAGGTAAATATCACGGATGTCACTCTTCGCGATGCCCATCAGTCGCTGATCGCAACGAGGATGCGCACAGATGACATGCTGCGTGTGTGCGACCGGCTTGACCGGGTCGGGTTCTGGTCACTGGAGGTCTGGGGGGGTGCGACATTGAAAACTGCGCGAGGCACTGCCAAACACACGGCTGCAGATGTTGTTGCGCGGGCAGAATCTGCTCGGTTACCGCCATTATTCCGATGACGTCGTGCGGGCCTTTGTGGAGCGTGCGGCAGATAATGGTATGGATGTTTTCCGGGTGTTCGACGCGCTGAATGACATTCGTAATCTCGAGACTGCCATCAAGGCTGTAAAGGCGACCGGCAAGCACGCCCAGGGGGCGCTGTGCTATACGACGAGTCCGGTGCACAGCGTCAAGGAATTTACCGCCTTGGCGCGACAGCTGGAGGAGCTTGGCTGCGACAGCATTGCCATCAAGGACATGGCCGGCTTGCTGACACCCATGGTTGCGGGCGAATTCGTCGCGCAAGTCGGCAAGGCAGTCGATCTCCCCATCCATCTGCATATGCATGCGACGGCGGGTGTCGCGGAGATGTGCCAGTTGAAGGCCATTGAAAATGGCTGTCAGTATATCGATACCGCGATTTCATCGTTCGCCGGTGGTGCCAGCCATCCGCCTACCGAAAGCATGGTGGCGGCGCTGCAGGGAACTGAGTACGACACCGGGCTGGACTTGCAGTTATTGCAGGAGATCGGGTTTTATTTCCGCGAAGTGCGAAAAAAGTACCATCAGTTCGAAAGCGAGTTCACCGGCCTCGATACCCGCGTGCAAGTCTATCAGGTACCAGGCGGCATGATCTCCAATCTGTTCAATCAGCTGCGCGAGCAGGGTGAGCTCAGTCGGATGAACGATGTCTTTGCCGAGATTCCGCGGGTGCGCAAGGACCTTGGTTATCCTCCTCTGGTGACGCCGACATCGCAGATCGTAGGTACCCAAGCCGTACTGAACGTGCTGACCGGCGCCCGTTACAAGAACATAACCAATGAGGTCAAGCGTTACCTGCAAGGGCGTTATGGGCGCGCGCCAGGCGCCGTCAATCCCATGCTGCGTCAGCAAGCGATCGGGAACGAGGAAGTGATTGATGTGCGGCCGGCCGATCTGCTTGCTGATGAGATGGATGATCTGCGTAAAGAGATTGGTGAGTTCGCCCCATGCGAAGAAGATATCCTTACCTATGCCATGTTCCCCGAAATCGGCCGCGAATTCCTCGAACAGCGTGCTGAAAACAAGCTGGTACCCGAACCTCTCGAGCCGATCACAGCGTCGGGGGAAGGCGAGCACCCGCGTCTCACTGAGTTCAATGTTACGCTGCATGGTGAAACCTATCATATTCGTTTGACAGGTACCGGGCACCGGCATCAGGACAAACGCCCCTTTTATCTGTCGGTCGACGGTGTTCCGGAAGAGATTCTGCTGGAATCGCTGCAGGAGATTGAGGGGATGCCCGCGCAAGCCGGTCCAGTGGGCCGCGGGAGCAAGCGGCCACGTGCGACTCAACCGGGGCATGTCACGACCTCGATGCCGGGGACGATCGTCGAGGTGCTGGTTAAGGAAGGCGACCAGGTGCAGGCCGGTGACCCCGTTCTGGTCACCGAGGCCATGAAGATGGAAACCGAGATACAGGCGCCCATCGGGGGCGCTGTCAGTTCAGTCTATGTCGTCAAGGGCGATACTGTGAACCCTGACGAGACCCTGATTGAAATAATCCCCTGACAAGTCTGTCGGAGTATGACTTCAATGGGGTTGCCGCTGGTTCTTGCATCCACCTCGCCTTTCCGTCGGACGTTACTATCCAGGCTTGGCCTGGAATTTACAGTCGTGTCTCCGCGCGTGGAGGAGACGCAGGCGCCGAACGAATCCCCTGAGCATCTGGTGGGCCGGCTCTCGGAGGCCAAGGCACGTGCCGGGGGCGCTGAGGTTGGTGATGCGCTGGTGATAGGTTCCGACCAGGTTGCCGTGCTCGATGGAGATATCCTGGGTAAACCGGGATCGCGCGAGAATGCTGAAAGGCAGTTGGCGCGGCTTTCAGGACGCCCGGTCACGTTCCTGACCGGGCTTTGCCTCTTCAACAGCCAGGCAGGGCATATTCACAGTGATATCGTTTTCTTCCGGGTGGTCTTCCGGGAACTCGATGCGGCGCAGATAGGCCGCTATGTGGAACGGGAGCAGCCCTTGAACTGTGCGGGCAGTTTCAAATCAGAAGGTCTCGGGATCACGTTGTTCGAGCGCATGGAGGGAGATGATCCGACAGCGCTGATCGGTCTGCCACTGATTCGTCTGACGACAATGCTGAGGAAAGAAGGCATCGTTCTTCCGTGACTGCAGGGTGCCGCGTGCCTGCTCGGTATCCTGCGCGGCCGTGCCAGCACTGCTACCTGAGACTTCGGCTCTGTCCGCTTATGCGTACCAGCGCCTCGGCTGCGGCCGTGCCCAGGCCCTTGCTCAAACGATCAAGCAGATCCTGCTCGGGGGTAAAGTCAACAATATCTTCCGCGCCTATCAGTTCCCTGGCCACATAATTGGCATCACCCAGACCATCGACCAGTCCCAGTTCGACGGCCTGCTGCCCTGTCCAGACAAGCCCGCTGAAGAGTTCGGGATCATCCTTCAGGTTCTTTTGCCGCCCTTGCCGAACCACTTCGATGAACTGCGTGTGAATCTGATCAAGCAGTTGTTGGACGTGCTGAACGTCAGTCGGATTTTCAGGCAGAAAGGGATCCAGGAAACCCTTGTGCTCACCTGCCGTCATGAGTCGGCGCTCTATGCCGAGTTTGCCGATCGCTTCGACAAAGCCGAAGCTGTCCATCCGGACGCCAATTGAACCAACGATGCTCGCCTTGTCCGCATAGATCTGCTCCGCGGCGACGGCCACGTAGTAACCACCAGACGCACAGATGTCGGCCAGTACCGCGTAGATCGGGATCTTCGGATACTTCTTGCGAAGCCGCTTTATCTCGTCATTGATGTAACCGGCCTGAACCGGGCTTCCGCCCGGGCTGTTGATGCGTAGAATGACGCCTGCTGTCTTTTTGTCCTTGAAAGCTGCGCGCAATCCATCGATCACCTGATCGGCGCCGGCATCGCTTTCATCGGTAATGATCCCTCGCATCTCGACCAGGCCCGTGTGTTTCGACGTGCTGATGGAGGCGGTATCCCAGTCGGATGGCCGATATACGTAAAGCAATGCTAACAGGTACAGAAAAAAGAGTGTCTTGAAAAAGATGCCCCAGCGCCGGGCACGCCGCTGCTCATTAATTGCGGCGAACGCCAGGCGATTCACGAGATCCTTTTCCCAGGGTGTATCCTGACCTGCACCGCTGTCGAGGGAGTCGTCCGAATGTTTCTCGTTGGTCGCGTCGCTATTGGTTGCCATTTCGGCGGTTCCGTTGGCCTAGCCCGGATTTCTCACAGGGATTCCGGATGCTGGCGCACGAGGACCAGCCAGGCCTGGGATAGGCATCTTTCAGAAAACGCACTGTCTCTTGCATATTAAACACACTCAATTGCCGCAATAAAGAATAGGATCTTCCAACGCCGCTCTGTGAGAAGTCCGGGCTAGCGGCGGGCGTTCGCCGCCGGGCTTATCTCGCTCACCGCGGAGGCACGTTGTTCTGCCAGCCAGTCGGTGATTTCACCGATCTGGTCGAGCATCAGGATAGGGTCGTAACGCTGCAGTCGTTCCCACTCATGCACACCGTAGCTTACAGCAACGGCTTTAACGCCTGCACGCCGCGCCATTTCCATGTCGTATTCCGTGTCTCCAATCATAACTGTTTCATCAGCTGTGACGTTGAGTTCTCCCATGATTTCCAACAGCATGTGCGGCTGTGGTTTGGAGCAGGTTTCGTCAGCACAGCGCGTTGCGTGAAATACAGACTTCAGGCCGGTTTCCACCAGCACCCGGTCGAGTCCGCGCCTGCCCTTGCCGGTGGCGATGCCCAGAAGGAATCCTTCGTTATGCAACAGTTGAAGCGTTTCCTTCGCGCCCGGGAACAGCTTCCCACTCTCCGTGGCGAACCAGCGGCGCCGGTAGCATTCGACAAATCGGGATACGAATGTGTCACTTGCCCCGGGAAACAGCGTGGATACCGATTCGCGGAGCCCCAAACCGATGATATCCTTGATTGCGTCGTGCGTCCGGGATTCCAGTTCCAGCTCCTGTATCGCTGACTCGACACAGGAGACAATCTGGTCCTTGGAATCCATAAGTGTTCCATCCCAGTCAAATACCAAGAGTTTCGCTTTTTTCATGTTTCTGCTTTCAGGCAAGTAAAGGCAGTGCAGAACGGCAGCGGCCAACTGAATCTGATCCGCACAGCGACTGGACGCGAAGTTCGTCTTACGCGTCCCCGAGGGCTTCCAGAACGACCCGTAAGTCATCGGCCAGCGGCGCGCTGACATGAATATACTTTCCTGTCTCGGGATTCGTATAAGCAACGCTATTTGCATGTAGAAACATACGCTTGAGTCCAATATCCCGCATTTCGCGGTTAAATTCAGGGACTCCATATTTCGCATCCCCGGCGAGCGGGTAACCCAGCTCCGCGGCGTGAACCCTGATTTGATGGGTTCGTCCCGATCCCAATTCAACTTCCATAAGGCTGGCGCGGTTTCCTGTCCACACCGGGAAGAACCGACTGAAAGACGGCTTTCCATTCGGATCTACGCGTACCACGCGTTCGCCGCTTCGCAGGCGGTTTTTTCGCAGCGCAAAGTCTACCGCAACCGCCCCCTTCGTCCAGCGACCTTTTACCAGCGCCAGATAGTGTTTCTCCACCCGGCCCTGTCGCAACAGTTCATGCAGGACGCGCAATTCACTGCGACGCTTGGCGATGAGCAGACAGCCGGAGGTCTCTCGGTCGAGCCTGTGTACCAGCTCGAGGTAGGGGGCAGCAGGCCGCTCCAGCCGCAATCTCTCAATCACTCCATAACTGATACCGCTTCCTCCATGAACCGCCATGCCAGAGGGCTTGTTTAGCACAAGGATGCGATCGTCCTCGTAAAGAACGCAATCTTCGAGGCGGGATCTGCCTGATACAGCGGCGGACGGTACCCTGGGGCCGCTGGTGCGAACTGGCGGCAGCCTGAGCTGATCGCCGGGTTTCAGACGGTAATCTGCACGGATACGCCCTCCGTTCACCCGCACTTCGCCGCGGCGCATGATACGGTAGATCCGACTTCGGGGCACACCTTTTAGAACCCTCAGCAAGTAATTGTCGATCCGCTGGCCCGCGTCTTCTGTGCTGATGGCCCTGATCTCTGCACGTCGGGAAGATGCCCTGTCCTCACCGCTCATCCGACAATCATATCAGTTTTACTGCTGGCACAACGAGATTCTCCCTGCCGGGGTGCCCCATTTCAATGGGCGCAGGTGACCATCAAGGCCCCGCTAAAGGCAGTTTCCGGATTTGTCATACTCGGGCTTAGAATGACTTAAGGTAAGCAATTGATAAGGTGAAGAATGCTTGGTATATTGCTCAGGTCTCGAGGTGCCGATGCTAAACTAGGCTTGTACATGGGTGCCATGGCGAACAAAGCAAACGCCAGCAGACGAACAGTTTCAAAGCATCCCTTAATGGCGTGTAGCGGTACGTGAGCAATTGAAACCGGAAACGGGTAGACCCGGACAGGCGCTGGCGCGATGAAATTCTGCGCGAGCCGAATGCCGGATAATCCGTTTCCACAGGGCTGGCGGACCAGGGGTTGGTTGCGAGCAAAGTGTGTGAATGAGTCAGGATTTTTATGAATTCAAGGCGGATTCGTGAGTCCAGACTAAGGATAAATTGGGGGAATATGCGGCGGTAAACCGCCGGCGCAGCAGCGCGATCCATGCTTCGACAGACTCCCGGCACCCTAACGGATGCAGAATTGATCGAAATGACCGAATCGGTTTTTAACATAATTGGTGCTCCCGCTGTCAGGGCACGTCCTGGTTTTGCTGAGTCCTTCGCGAGTGACGGGTTTTTCATGCGCTCGATCGGACAGCTATTGCAGGTGCTTTTTCGGCCTGTAATTTGCTGGAAGGATAGACCTGGGATGTGTGCTGTGAGGGCGGTTGAGTGCCTGAGAGAATGGACTTATGAAAAGAATGCTGATCAACGCAACTCAGCAGGAAGAGTTGCGCGTGGCCATGGTGGATGGCCAGAAACTCTACGATCTCGACATTGAGGTACCCTCGCGCGAGCAAAAGAAGTCGAACGTTTACAAGGGCAAGATCACCCGCGTAGAACCGAGTTTGGAGGCCGCCTTCGTCGATTACGGAGCGGAGCGGCATGGCTTTCTGCCCCTCAAGGAAGTTGCTCGCATCTATTTCAGTCCCGACGCGCTGGAAGGCAGCGGCCGTGTCAGTATCAAGGATGCCCTGCAGGAGGGGCAGGAACTGGTTGTTCAGGTTGAGAAGGAAGAACGTGGTCAGAAAGGGGCGGCACTGACGACATTCATCAGTCTCGCTGGACGCTTCCTTGTTCTTATGCCGAACAACCCCCGTGCCGGCGGAGTGTCCCGGCGTATCGAAGGCGACGAGCGGAACATGGTGCGCGATGCCATGAGTGCTCTCGATATACCTGCCGGAATGGGTCTGATTGTGCGGACCGCCGGCGTCGGCCGCAATGTCGAGGAGCTGCAATGGGACCTCGACTACCTCCTGCATCTGTGGAGTTCCATTGATACCGCCTCGGCCGAACGTTCCGCCCCATTCCTCATCTATCAGGAACGCAATGTCATTATCCGCGCACTGCGGGATTATCTGCGTGGCGATATCGGTGAAATCCTGATCGATGATGCCGGAGTCTTCGATAAGGCACGGACCTTCATGGAGCAGGTTATGCCCCATAATCTGCCCAAGCTGAAGCGTTACAGTGATCCTGTTCCGTTGTTCTCGCGCTACCAGATCGAAAGTCAGATCGAATCGGCCTTTCGGCGCGTTGTAGAGCTGCCCTCGGGTGGATCGATCGTGATCGATCATACGGAAGCGCTTCTGTCGATCGACATAAATTCGGCGCGCGCCACCAAGGGTAGCGATATCGAGGAAACCGCGCTCACCACCAACCTCGAGGCCGCAGACGAGATCGCGCGCCAGCTCCGGATCCGTGATCTTGGTGGACTGATTGTCATCGACTTCATCGACATGGCGCCGACCAAGCATCAGCGGGAAGTCGAAAATCGGCTGCGAGAGGCGTTGCGTATAGACCGGGCGCGTGTGCAGATTGGACGTATCTCACGCTTTGGCTTGCTGGAAATGTCGCGCCAGCGGCTCCGGCCATCCCTTGGCGAATCCAGTCAGGTTGTGTGCCCGCGTTGTAATGGGCAGGGGACAATACGTGGCGTCGAATCACTCTCGCTGTCGGTTTTGCGCATCATCGAAGAACATGCCATGAAAGACAAGTCGGCACGTGTCGTCGCGCGCCTGCCCATCGAAGTTGCCACGTTCCTTCTCAACGAAAAACGGGAGTCGCTGCGCGGTATCGAGACGCGGTACAAGGTCAGCGTCACCCTGGTTCCCAGCCCGAGTCTTGATACCCCGAATTACGAGATTCAGCGAATCCGGGCTGATGAAGCCACGACTGAGAAAGATGAAGCAAGCTACCGCCTGACGGCGGAAACCGTCGAGGAGCCCCCCGCCTTTGTAAAAGAGCCAAAGGAGTTGGAGCGCCCGGCGGTCACCATGGTCGTACCCAAGACTCCGGCACCGACACCGAGTACGCCTGCGCCCAAAGTGGCGACGCCCCCGGGGCTTATCAAACGTATCTGGGTGAGCCTGTTCGGGACGAAAGAATCGACGGCAGCGCCGCCCGAGCCGCAGCCTGAAGAATGGCAGCCCTCACGCGGGCGGCGCGCCCCACCCGCTCGAAGCGAGGCACGCTCTGGTCCCAGTGGGCGGAGCGCAACCCAGCGTAAGCCTTCTGTTGCGCGGCGTGCCCAGGGTCAGACGCGATCCAGACCACAGGGTCGCGATGCCGGCCCGGAACCGGTACAGAGACAAAAGCAGCAGGAGACGGCAGGCCGCCCTGCCGAGACAGAGGCCAGCGCCGCCCAGCCACCTGCCGATGAGACCACGCCTGAAGTTGCGCCCGCCAACAAGGGGCCCGCGCCCTCACGTGGCAGCCGTAGAGGCAGACGCGGTGGTCGTCGGCGCGGCAAGGGAGTAAAGGAATCCGGGACGGAAAGCGGCACGGCGGTGTCTGGCGAAGCCAGCGATGTGAAATCGGCGAAGGATGAACCGCCGACGCTTGAGCGTGCCGGGCACCAAGCCCCTGGCGCTGTCACACCTTCGGACACGCCGTTATCCCCCCAAGTGCCCCGAGCGGCAGGGACGAGAGGACCAAGAAAGGCGACGGAACACAGAGGCGGGCAGGCGCCCGCGGCTAAGCTTGTTGAGACCAAAGCAAGCGGCGAACCATCCGGCGCAGGCGAGGCCAGGCCGACCTCAGAGACTGCCGCCGGACCCGGTTCTCCAGAGGCGAGTGCGGAGCCTACAAAGAAACTGGCCGCAGGAGGGGATGAGTAACGTGTCTCCAATCCTGGCGCGATCAGGCAATTGACCGGTGTTGTTTGCGCAACTCCGCAATCATTGCCCGCGAGGCTAGCTCGATCAGATCCAGAACCCGCTCAAAGCCCTGCGGGCCGCCATAATAGGGATCGGGTACATCAGTTTCCGGCAGGTCAGACGCAAACTCCAAAAACAATCTGAGTTTAGTCTGATGCTCGGGGGCACAGAGTCCAGCAAGATCCTCGAGATTGCTGCGGTCCATCGCGACGATATAGTCGAAGGACTCGAAGTCGTCCAGATTCACGCGCCGCGCGCGTTGATGGCCAAGGTCAATACCGCGTTTGTGGGCGGCAGACCCGGCACGTGAATCGGGCGGCTCACCTTCGTGATAGGCGTGAGTACCTGCGGAATCCACTTCGAAGAACTCCGACAATCCTTCCGCCTGGAGCAGCGACGTGAAGACGCCCTCGGCTGTCGGTGAACGGCAGATGTTACCCATGCAGACGAAGAGAATGCGAACTTTTTCAATCATGATTTACAGGTTATTTTAAGACGGACCGATTTCAATCTTGGAATGAAGGCACCATGCAGTGCCGGGCCGCTGTTCTGGCGCGACTTGGAACTACCTTGGATGGGTACGTTGGCGCACCCCGCAGGAGCGGGCATGAGCGTCGCGGGTCTCTCGTTCAGGGTGGGAAAGCGCGCGGTGATAACAGCCACTCCCCTCCCTGTTGCGGCTGGTACCGCCGTTCACATACCAAGCCTGTACTTGCCTGTCCAACCTTCGCCCTCCCCCGGGCTCCCGCTTCCGGCCCGAGGCCGATTAGTTTGTGTTGGTGTCTTGTAGAGAGACCCCCTAGAGAGACCCCCCTGAGAGAACCTCTATGCATGCCCCCGGTTTTCTTTACTCGGGCAACTTGGGGGCCGGGGCCTGTTGCGTGGTTCCGGTCGCGGGCAGCCCGCCATAGGGATAACCGTAAACGCCGGGGTAACCATAGCCGCCCCAGCCGTAGGGACCACCACCCCAGCCGTAAGGGCCACCACCCCAGCCGTAAGGGCCACCACCCCAGCCGTAGGGACCGTAACCGCGGCCACGATAATAATCTCTGTCGTAATAATAATCCCTGTCATGGTCACCACCGAACCACCGGGACGGATTCATCATGTCGAACATGCCAGCCTGGGCAATATTGCTTACTGCCAGCTCTGCCATACCGAGGGCCGCCAGGACCACTGCCGAAACGAGTACTTTCCGCCTTAACATACTGTTATCTCCACGTATCATTATGGGAACCTGTTGTCTGAATTTTCCGCCCCTCCAACGAGCCAGGGACGCCCAACTGAATCGCCCTCAGGCTACCTGCACCGGAAGATCCCTTCCGGATCAATGCTACAGTGAAAAACGCGTTCGCACGAATAGGGCCTCTAGGTGATTCGAAAACAAAGGCCATGTCCCCTTGTCGGCCAAGAAACCGACACGACCCGAAATTTTCAGGTACCGATGCCGCCGACAACAGCCCTTTCGACCGCGTTATGCTGCTAGCGACACCTCATTAACATAATTTTGACACAAACTGCTATTATTACAAAAATATCCCGTGGTGATCTCAGCGTGCGCAATGCGACCCTCACCTGCTCATCGAAAACGACTGATGGTCTTAGGGACTCCATGTGCGTAACTGACTGAAGCAAATATACAAATAGAAATTGCGTTAGCGCAGCTCTTGCAGAGCAGTCACCCGGTGGCGCGGCACGTTTTGATGCGGCCAGGGAGTAACGAGTATTCGACTTGATGATGTCAACAACAAAATGCAAGATGGGGACTTTGGAATGAAAAAGTTGCTTGTTTTTCTTATGCTTGGCCTGCCTCTGGTTTCTCAGGCTGCGGGTTATAAATCATCGCTTGTTGTGCAGACAGGTGAGTTCCGCGAGAGCGATCTGATCGTCCGTACCGTCACAGACCTGGAAAGCAACAAGATCTGCCTGGCGTTTTACATCCGCACCACCGGAACGAGTCCTCAGATGACCTGCTACGATGGGATCGCAGGATTCCGTTCGAATATCAACCAGGTGGGGCACTTCAGGGAAGGAGACCTGGTGGTCCGCAAGCTAAAGGATTCCGTAAACGAAATGTCCTGCCTGGTGGCCTATGTGAGCACGCCCGGCACGTCTCCCTCCATTGATTGTTACAAGCGCAGGCCCGGGGCCAAAGATACGATCGAGCGTAGCGGGCACGTGCGCGAGGGTGATCTCGATGTGCACAGAATTGTCGATGCGGATAGCACGAAGACATGCCTGGTCGCCTTCGTGAGTACCCAGGGCACCTCACCCTCTCTGACGTGTTACACCAGCCATCCTGGCGGCAAGGGAAACATGACCCAGACCGGCTATATGCGAGAAGGCGACCTCGTTGTTCGAAAGGTCGTGGATGAGCCGAACAGCATGGCCTGCCTGATTTCCTATGTCAGCACGGCGGGTACCCGAGCCAATATTTATTGCTTCGATGATCAGACCGGCGGTTATCCGGAAGTCCGCTCGCAGCCGCAGTCGCAGCGGCAGCCGCAGCCTCAGTATCGCCCTACGCAATGATGCCTATCACTTCCAGCAGACTGAGATCGAATTGACCGAAGCAGCGCACATCCTCCAAAAGCTGCGTGCTCTGATCGGCAGGCAAACCGTGATTCGCGAACGGCGTTGTGAGTTGATCGAGGTACTGGAGGATGGTCCGCAGCTTGTGCTGCGGTGTCTTGGAGAATGCTCCGTTATCCAGCCCGATCAGTATGGGGAGGCGCATCGCCGCGTCCCGCAGACGATCGCTGTGCCTGTCTTTGATCTCGAAGGCAAGGCACCGAATCCGTTTCTTGTTGAACTGGGGCTCTGGGATCCGGAGCCTGACTGATCAACTATCCCAGTGTCTGATCATCATCTCGCGATCAGGTCGCGCGGATTTCAGGCTCGCTTTGGTCCCGCGCAAGATCCTCTTTCGCGTCGACCTCTGGTAAGGTGCGTGCAGTGTCGAAGCGACCTGGATTTGCGCACCATGCCGGAGGCCGTGTATGGCCGCTGAGGAGCGGGGCAAACTGGGATGCGGCTGGCAGAACAAGGCGCTGTTTATCGTGGCTGTGGCGATCGAAATATCGGGTTAGCCTGTGGCTTCATCTTGATGGGGCTGACGCGTTCCACTTGCGCGAGTCGGGACAGGGGTCGGAAATTACCTGCTGATTCGGCGGTCTCGCGGGCACGCGGGGCGGCATCGTGTGCCTCGCTACCCGGTGTGCAAGATCATTGATGCCCATTATGTGCCTTGACGTTGTTTCCGATGCGGCCTCTCCCATGCGATGCATCTGCGACTAAATGCTTTTTTCTTGTTCCATTCGCTGGACAATTGCAGTGTTGATATTAGGGGCAGCGTTGTTGGAACTCGCCGCCGCGGAGCCCACTGCCAAGCCCAATACCACGGGTCAGACCGGACTGATCAATATGCCGGATGCCCGCGTGGCAGAGGACGGCACACTCCGCTTCGGTGTGAGCTATTTTCGTCCCTATTTGCCTATATGGAGCAGCATCACACTGCTGCCACGGCTGGAGTTATCCGGTCGCTATACCATCGTCCGCGGCCTGTCGTCGGGACTTGGTCAGGGCTTCGGCGACTTCAAGGACAAGGCCTTCGATGCCAAGGTCCTGCTGTTGCGGGAGGATGAATGGTGGCCGAACATGGCCGTGGGTGCGCTAGACTTCACCGGCACCGGGGTTTTTTCCGGTCAGTACGCCGTGCTCAGCAAGCGTGTGGGCAATACTGACTACACCCTCGGCTACGGGACGGATCGGATCAAGGGTTTTTTCGGAGGCGTGCGTTTCCGGCCAGCCTGGAACAGGAATCTTTCTTTTCTTTCCGAGTATGACGCCAACGATTATAACAATGATATCGGGGCTGCCGACTCAGGCGCGGACACACGTGATGGTGGCTGGACCTACGGCGTGGAATACAGAAAAGGCTGGTTTGGCGTACAGGTCTCGGCCCAGGGCCATGATATCGGTGTCAACACCTTTGTCTCGGTTCCCCTCATGGAGCCAGAGTTCGTACCCAAGGTCTACGAGCCGGATCCCTACACGGAGGTGGCACCCAAAGTGACACTCGATCAGTGGCTGGCAGACACCGACTATGCCGCGCGGCTGGCACGCACCCTGAGTGACTACGATTACAAGAATATACGACTTGGTTTCAATGGCCGTACGCTTACCGCCAGCCTTACCAATACCCGCATCTCGCTGGTCGGGCGTGCTGTCGGCCGGGCGGCGCGTATTCTGCTGGCACTGGGACCCGAGGACATGCGAGCGATCCGTATCATCTATACGGTCGATGACTTACCGG
>WOR8_10006258_pt1 | contig 17967 bp, 15 predicted proteins | sample DeeMarSeWOR38_10_FD_19890 | JGI IMG/M metagenome (IMG submission 19890)
TCGGTGGGCGGGGCTGGTGTGTCGGTTGGTTGAGCGGCTTGCGTGGCGGCGGCTATTGCTTGTTGGGTCGCCCCAGCGTCGGGCGTCGGCCCGCCGCAGGCAGTCAGAATCAGGCTCAACAGCAGCAGGGCCGGGACCACCACTCTTGTCGCAACGTTGCTTGCCTTTCTCATCGTTTGTACCTCCTTGTTTGCTTGAACGAAGTTTCCCTGTCACTTTGGCTCCAACCCAGTCTTCGAGGGCGCGCAGCGGTGCTTGGCCCCAAGCTGAAGGTGAATAGGTCTGGCACCCCATCGCACGGATTATGCGTGCAGGTCCCTATGAGGGGCAGGTCCCTGTGGGGGAATGTGACTGGGAGCACACCCATGAGGGCCGAATGCAGCTTATCGAAATCGCTATGACGGGGCACAAGGCAGTCGCTGCGCCTCTGTTGTTTTCAGTATATCACATTTGCCCCACCTGTACAATAGTTTTTATGAAATTCTAATAAAGTTTATATAAATTCTAATGAAAAAGGGTCCCGGCTCGCCCCTACTCGTAGCGCAAAGCCTCTACGGGACGCAGGCGGCTGGCGTACCAGGCGGGATATAGGCCACCGGCTGCCCCCAGGAAGAGTGAGACGGCAATGGCTTGGACGATAACGCTGGGGGTATAAGTGGGCTTTATGGAAGCGCCCATGCCGGGGGCGGCACTCAATGCCGTGGTGAGGCCAATGCCCATTAGTATACCCAATCCAGTGGCCAAGAGACTCAAAAGCAGAGACTCACTCAGAATCATCCACAACACACGCAGCTCGCGCCAGCCGAGGGCGCGCAAGGTGCCAATCTCCCGCGTCCGTTCCAGCACCGCCATCACCATAGTGTTGGTCACCACGACGCCGCCTACCAGGACGGCCAGCACGAAGACGGCGCCTACCATCGCCTTGGTGCTCTGGATGTTGTTGGTATCTTCCACAAAGTTGGTGGCCATTGAAATGGCTATGTCATCCCCAAATCGCTCCTCAATCCGTGCGCGAACTGCCTCAGCCTGATTTGGGTCATGCAGCTTGACCTGAAACATCGTCACCTGGCGCGGCTTTTGAAAAAGCACCTGTGCGTCCCGCATAGCGATCACCGCGCCACCCTCCTCGTAGGCTAGACCGGTCTCGTAGATACCTGTGACGCGGAAAATGCCACCCTGGAGTCTTAATCTGTCACCAACTCGTTTATTCAGTGACTCTGCGGCCGTCTGGCCCAGCATGACCTCGCCACGCCCCTTGATGCGTTTTCCGTCAATGACACGGTAATGGCGAATTGCTCGCTCGTTGGGTTCAAGTCCGAAGACGAACAAAAAAGGGACTTCCTCACCGCTGCTTACGCTCATGATCACGCCTGATACGTCCTGCACTTCTGGCATGGCAGCCACGGCGTGCCCGACCCGCTCATCGATGACCGAGATGCCCATGTCGGCTACGCCAGCTTGCATAGCAACCAGCTCTGAGCCTCCTTGGGCGGCGAAAGCAGTTAGCTCTTTGATCATCCCTTGCGTGATTGCTCCTAAGGAGGCGATGAGCCCGACCCCAATTGCAATCCCGGCCACGGTCAGCAGGCTGCGCGCACGACGCCGGAACAGGTTACGAAAGGTCATCCCGAAGGCCCGAGTCCAGCTTGGTCCGTGCTCGTCGCCAGCGCCGCTCTCGTAGCGCAATGCCTCAATAGGTCGCAGACCGGCTGCACGCCAGGCGGGATAAAAGCCGCCCACCAGGCCCAGCATCAGCGCCACGCCCAGGCCTTGAATCAGGATCGGTGCTCGAACGACACCCGGTGCCAAGCTGGATACCGCTGGTGTGCGGTTGACCAGCCATATCAGCCCCAGTCCGATACCAACCCCGATCAAGCCACCCAACAAGCTTAGCACCAAGGATTGGGTCAGCACCATGCGCATCACCCTGTTTCGGCGCCAGCCAACTGCCCGCAACACGCCAATCTCTCGGGTCTGTTCGAAGACAGCCATAATCATGGTGTTCATCATACCTAGCCCGCCGATGAGGACGGCGATAAAACTGATGCCCCAACCCATGGCTCGCAGTGATTGTACCAGCAGCTGTTGGTCGCCGACGTCGCTTCCTATGGAAACCGATACCTCCTTTTTGAAGATTTGTTCGATGCGCGTCTGGGCCGCGTCCACTTGGGTCGGATCGCGTACCTGTATTTCGAAGAAGGTCACCTGACGAGGCTTCTTGAAGATGGCCTGGGCATCAGCTAGCGAAATAACCGCACCTCCCTCCTCAAAACTCTGCCCGGTTTCATAGATACCTACTACTTTGAAAGGGGCTTCGTGAAGCTTGATCGTGTCGCCGACCGATTTCTTCAGATTGGAGGCTGCCTGTCGGCCCAGAATAACCTGCTTATCCCCAGACAAGGATTCCCCATCAACAATCTTGAAGTGCTGAATGGCCACTTGATTCGGGTCATAGCCACCGACACTGAAATAGGGTATGCCTTCCAGGGGCACGATGTTAAAGATGATGCCAGAGACATTTTCCACAGCAGCCAGTTGAGCGATGCGTTCGCCGACCTGCTCGTCAACGCTGCTCACGCTCAAGTCCACCGTGTCACCTTGCATCACCAGCAGATCACCCCCGCTGCCTCCGGCAAAGGCGGCATAGCCCTCGGCGATGCCCTCGGCCATAGCACTCAAGGCGACGACTGCTGCCACGCCAATAGCAATGCCCAACATAGTCAATAAGCTGCGCGCCTTGCGGCGCCACATATTACGCCAAATCATATGTCTCGCCTCTGGTTTTTCTCAAAGCTTCACCTTCTGTCTAGCACATCTCCTATGGAGTTTACCACCGCCTCTACCACGTATTGGCGATATGGACCCACCGGGCAGCCTGCGTAAATGCCGGTGGTTTTACCCTCTTTGAAGATACGTACCAGCGGCTGGTCCCAATCTGGGTAAGGTACTGGCTGGTAGAGGTCGTAGTCGGAGAAGGCACTGAATTTCCTCATAGCGTGATAGATCATCAGGTCGGTGCTTTCTGCCGGGGACTCGGTGGGTATTTCGATGGCATAGTCATAGCCGTCGGCTATGGCGCGCTGGTAAGCATCAAATGTCGACTGTTTCTGGTTATGTGGGTCCCAATACGGGTCGGCGAATTCGTCGAAACTCCACGTCACTTCCCAGCGCCCACCACGCTCTTCCAGCAGCTTTCTCACTCCGTCAGTCAATGGATTACGATATTCGGGCGCGCGCGCATCCAGGGTTTCTTGCTTGAAGGGGTGACCGTGGGCTGAGAGTATTAGGAAGACGCTGGCTTGCGGTGGTAAGTTGGCCAACCGATCCTGTATGATGTGCATATAAGCTTCCCGCATAGCTGGCTGGTTGCCCAATTGATCCGCGTAAACTACTTTGGCGCGTCCGTTCACCAGGTCGTTAACCAACGGGAGGGCAAACGCATAGTCTTCAAAATCGGAATAGACTGGGTAGCTGAAAGACTGATAGATGATGGTTTTGCAGCCCGCAGCTAGCAGATCTTCCACGGCTTGTTTCATCGACGCAGGGTACATATTGTATGCCAACCGGAACTCGGCCTTTGAGAAACTAAGCTTTAGCTCAGCGACTGCCTCTTGGTACACCTGACGTAGTTGGTAGCGCCAGGGGACCCTCTTCTCCGGCATAAGGCTACCGTAGTACCAGCCTACGACCTTCGCCCCGGTCTTCTGACATACATCAGGAGCGCCAGCCTTACCCTCCGCCGTGTAGAGGAAGTATCCGTGATCCCAGCGGTCCCTCGTCATCCCGGGTGGTCGCCAGGAGACTTTGCAGTCTACGTACGGCCTACCCTCCCGGTTGGTAAAGGAGCCGTGGCAGTCTACTAGCTGCCGGGGCTGGAACGACTCGCGTGCCAGGGGGTTCTCTGGGTCCACCAGGGCGATCCCCCGATCGGCGAGCACAATCCCGCGCACAAAGAAGGGCAGTACATAGCGGAAAAGATGCTGCATATAGTTGTTGTAGAACTCGAAGTCGTAATGTTCGGGCATGCCCAACTCTGCTAAGATCACGCCAGGTTTCCCTACCACATGGGTGTCTTGGCTCTCAAATAAGGCCTCATACCAGTACTGCTTGCCCAATCGCAAGCGTTGGATCACTTCCACCACAACAATCCCGAGGTAAATGTATATGCTATTCTGGCACTGCGCTTTAACGAAGATGCAAGTCATGTGCCAGCGCCGATTTTGCAGTCACTCCTAATGGCCGAATGCAGCCTGCGAATTCACAGTGACAGGGCTAGTACCATTTCACGATGGTTTTTACATGCCAAAGCTCGCGCCCACGTGGGCTCCATATAGTTTATCAAAACCACCTTGATGAAGCACTATTGAGCATACCTGAGGATGAGTGGTAAGAATGTGCATTCTCCGCTGGCCCAAGATATTGCACTCACCTCGTCTGATAACTGATGCAGGTTACCCGCTGGATCCCGTCTGCAAAGTCTGAAGTGGTAGATTCGCTCGCCTGCCAGACCTGTGTCCAAATACGATGATCTTCGGCCTACCTGGACGTTGGGAAGATTGGGGTAATTCTCGCCTGGCACACGGCGATAGATGTTATGGCCCGCTACGATGGGGTGGTCATATAAGTGCCACGCCAGATACACGGCCCTAATGCTATCACTGGCTACCACACCTCGGGGTGAACTGGCCATTTGACGCTCAATGAGACCAGTGCTGACGTCCGCGTCCGCCTCGGTGCCGTACAGATAGGTATAGTAATCTGTGTTGCGGTGCAGATAATAGTTGAACCAGGCGGTCATGTATTCTTGGCTCAACACTTTGCTGCTCTTGACAGTGATTCTCTTTGAGGTGAGCCCGGTTCTGGGGTCTGCCTAAGCCTGGTTTTTCCCATGATTGTCAATCCATACTGCAGGCCACCACTGGGAAACGATCTCCTGGCTGCCATACCACGGGCCGCCAAAGCCGCTGAAGTGGCCAACACCATCTAGGGTGATTTGATGTGACCCGCGCAGCAGTGCCGCTTCGACTGGAATTAGCCCGTCGCCCCAGGCGTGGCCGTCACCGCCAATTTCCTTGTAGACGTTGAAGGCCCAGCGTTCTTGTAGAGAAGTGCTACGGTCACCGCGTACAAGCTTACCGGCCACCGAGGTATACTTGACTTGGGGCGCGAAACAAGTCCCTGGATATCGCTTTTCAATCCATCGAGACATCTGGCCGCCACGCATCAGCCCGCCCTGGTTATGGTGTGGACTCCCGAGAGTGATGAGATGGCTGACATAATCAAATCCACGAAAGGTACGGCCCAGAAAGGGATTGGGGCTGAGGTAAAGCCGCGCCAGTACGCCACCCGCGCTGTGCGCGATCAGGGTGACCCTGCCGGTGGCCGATTCGGATAGTGCCTGCTTTACCGTATAGTCAAGTTTGCGCAGCAAGTGTAGCCATCCCAAACGTGTGATGGACGGCAGCCAGTCGTGACCCCAGGTCTCGACGATTGAGACCGGTTGCTCGCTGATACGTATCAAGACGTCACGCATGCCCCAGTAGAGCGTGGCGAAGCTGAGAAACCCGCCAAAGATCACGACTGGCTGCGTTGCCATTGTAGCAGTCTCTTGCGAAACCTTTCCGCCTTTGCTGTCCATTCCCATCGGAAGTCCGCCTGAAAAGTGAGAGGCTATTCTTTCATAGGCTCTTGGGACTGCTCTTCCTTCAGCAACCCTAGCCGGTCAGCGATTTTTAGCATATGTCGCATATCCGTTGACTGCAGTGCCGCCGAGAAATCGGCTTTACCTGCACGCTTAAGGGGGATGTATTGTCTTAGCTCGGGCAACATAGCTAACAGGAAAAAGATGTTGACGGCCACTGCATACACCAGGTAGGCCCAGTCGTGGGTGCGGAACCAGAGCCAGGGCATCATCAGCCACAACCCGGCCATGTAAGCAACCAAGACGTCTCTGAAGATTAGCAGGCCAACTAGCATCCCGGCCAACGTGGTTACTGGAATCGCGATCCAATCAATAACCAACATTCCCCCAAAGACAGCCGAGTAACCCCGTCCGCCTTTGAAGTTGTAATACAAGGGCCAGTTATGGCCTGCCACACCCATCGCGGCGACAATGAGAAAATAGGGCGTCTCGGGAAACCAGAGCTTGAACGCCAGGGTAGGAAGGCTCACCTTAAGCATATCAAGAACGCTGGTCAGGCAGCCGAATTTGGGTCCCGCGCGCATGGAAATGCTGGTAGCACTCACAGCAGTCATGACAAGTTTCTCGTCGCTGCCTGGGACAGCCAGTTCTGTTCTGGCGATATCTTCTTGTGGGACAGTGAATCGGCCAATGAGCCGGGCAAATGATATGGACCCAAGCAGATAGCCCATAACCGCGGCAAGCAACGCAATCTGGGGATCCATGCAAATCTCTCCTTTTCCAAACTATCCTGGCGGCAATTCGTGAATGACGATCTCTCCCCGGAAGCCATCCACAGTTACGAGTGCATCGTCCGTCAGATGACAGGCACCGGGGACGGACACTACGGCAGGGATACTATACTCCCGGGCGATAATCGAGCTGTGAGAGAGCATCCCTCCTGACTCAGCAATGACTGCTCCCGCCCGGGTGAATAGCGGTGTCCAGCCTACGTCCGAGTAGGGGACCACCAACACGTCTCCGTTCTCAAGCTTATCAAAATCTCGAAGGCCCCGAATCACTCTGACGGGCCCGGTGTATTGCCCGCGCGAGGTCGGGGTGCCTGTAAGCTTATCGGTTATGTGAGATTCAAGCGGGGGAGGGTGATCGCCGTAGACAACACTAGGTGGTGTGATATCTAGGCATTCCTCCAGTTCACGCTTTCGCTCCTCAATACGTTGCAGATGTTCATCCTGGTAGTGGTCATTCTCTACTATGTCTCTCACTTCATCAAAGTACAGGTAATAGATATCTTCCCGGGCTCCAATGGTCCCTCGGCTGACAAGGCCATCGCCCAGTGCCATGAAGTAAGGCTGAAATAGACCGTAACCAACCTTGTGCAAATAACCGAATGCTTCGCGGTAGTATCGGAACCGGCGGGCTCGTTTGTAGATCGGCCCAATCATAAGTCTACGCGGCCCACGGATTTCCAGATCTGCAAAGCCTATTTTTCGACCCTTGCCCTCGGCTGATGTATAGTTGACCATCATTTTGAGCATCAAATCTGGATCATCCCGCCAGGGAGTCATGGAGAAATCGATATCGCTGTCCCTGAGATAGCCAAATTGCTCGCGGAACCGCTCCAAGTTCTCCTGCAGTGGTTTGATGCCTTGGAGCCGACGAAACTCATCATAATTGCTGTCGCTGATACGGGCCTGTAGTGGTTCATCCAGTTGTCTGTACTGTCGATTCAACTCAGCCAGGTGGACATTAGGGTCAAATTGGCGTAGACCTTCCATGCCCCGCGTCACGTCAAACTGCTCGAACTTAACGCCGATGCCGCTCAGCTGTTTCTTCAGCATCCCGGTGTAGATCTGCATCAGAAGCGTGGTCACAATGGTATAGTAAGAGACTTGTTCCACGAGCGAACAAAGTCTGTCAATCTCAATAAGAAGCTCTTGCTCGCTTAACTGGTTGAGTTGGTCTGTTCGAAAGGTGTTGAACTGCTGGCTGGCAGCGGCGAGAAACGCATCTGCCCTGGGAGATATTCTTAATTTGTCTAAAGCAAAAGAGATCATTCTCGGAAGGAGCGAGTAGGTTCTTCTACTAGGTTTGAAAGAGGGCTTTTCTGGACCCACCGCTTCGATGCCCATCATCAACTCAATGGTCTCGCGTGGCAGACCTAATAGCTCGAGGATCTGGCCGATGGCTCCCATATTGTAGTAGATTCGGAAGTAGAACGCTTTGGCCAGGTTGCTGGGATCGATGTCGTTGGGTCCAATCAGTTCGGTGAAGATCCTGACCCACGAGCGGGTGGGGATGAGGCCGATGTCAGACACCACGGGTTTAAGGACACCAGGAGACATCTCCTGAGATATGCGATTGGAATAGATGTTGATATCTATGGATGTGATCTCTCGTAACTGAACCCATTGGATGAAACGCCCGTCGTAGACCCACTCCAAGTCAACGGGCTGGCCATAAGCCTTGGCAATGGTTTGGGTCTGACTGACAACCTCCTGGATGAGATCGAGCTCGATATCTTCTTCTTCCGGCTTTTGGACCCAATTGCCCCATTTGTTGATCCATCGTCGCGGGGTAATGCCTTGCTGTACCAGGACTTCACCGCTTCCTCGGACGGCTTCCACGATAGTTTCGTCCAATCCAGTCATAGGGTTCTTGCTGAAGGAAACCCCTGAAACGTGAGGGGGGATCATCTCTTGGATGATGACAGCCATCCTGAGATCACTCGGTTCTATCCCGTTCTTCTGCAAATACGCTTCGACACCCGGTGAACGGGTCGTCGCCCAAATCCCCCAAATCGCCTGCAGAATGTCGTCGATGCCCCGGGCGTTTAGGACAGTCTTGAACTGGCCCGCAAATGAATGCTCAAGGCTATCCTCTACATTGGCTGAGGAGCGAACAGCGTAAGGCCGATTTGAATCAAGTACTTCTGATAACTCAGATCGGATCGCATCGATCAATGTGGGATCGTTTTCAAGATAATGCAAGTAGGCATCCCAACTACAAACGTACGTTACTGGCGTTTGAAATCCCTTTGCAGTCAAAAATCTCAGTCTTTGGGCCTTGTTGCCACTATTGTGGCCTCGTGTTGCGTGCATAAGGTTGAGAATATATTGTGATGGCATTTGTCGCTCCTGTCATTGGTACAAGCCCTGTCGTATGCGTGCATCACGAGCTTCTATGTCTGTCTGTGATCTGACAGGTTCAAAGCGGCTGGCACTGAGATGACGCTCAGCTCTATGGCAGGGGCAGGGCGTCTCAATAACTGGCGCACTCCCTCCCGCAGCGCGCCGCTCACCAGCGTAGCTGGCCCAATGAGACTGATATCCAGGCCAGTTCGACCGTTCGTGGCATCGGATGCAATCCAGAGCGCCTTACGTGCCGCCACCTCGGGCGGCTTGGCCCACATACGCATGACGATTCTCAGCATCTTTGCGCGCTCTTCGTAGCCAGCGATGACACGGAATTTGCGTAGCAAGTCCGTGTCTACCAGTCCGGGATTAAATGTGTACATGCCAACTCCGCTGCCTCTGTACTCTTTGGCTAGTGCCAGAGTGAAGCTGCGCAACCACGCTTTGCTAGAGGCATAGGCATTCCCGTAGGGCACTGGCTGTCGTGCGCCACGGCCTAGCACATTTATCAGCTTCCCCTTGCCCCGCGGCAGGAAGTGTCTTAGGGCGACCAGTGAACCGTGGTAGGCGCCTAGGATATTGGTCCGTATGACCTGAGTGATCTCCTCCGGCGGCACGTCAATGGTAGGTCCATGGGTGGCTGAGAGCCCAGCGTTGTTGACCCACAAGTCCAAACGACCGAAGGTGTTCAGGGCATGTTTGGCCAGTTCTTCCACCTGAGGCAGATCCGCCACGTCGCAGGGCTGACCACTGGCTTGTAGCCCCTCGTTGTTTAAGCTGATTACTGTCTGCTCTACCGAGGAAGGCGTCCGCGAGGCAACAACGACCGCTGCTCCTTGACGGGCATAGGCTTGAGCGATAGCTAACCCCAAGCCGCGCGTGCCACCAGTGATCACAGCAACTTTCGCTTCCAGAAGGCCTGAAGTCATCATTGAGCTCCTTTATCTTTGCACTGTCTCGGAACCTGCTGATCTCACATATGCCAGTGATCGGCGCTTCATTCATCTTTGCGTCATCTTGCCAGGCCAACGCTGTTGACAGGCTGGGAGAGGAACACGCATATGAGGGGTTGTTGGAAAGCCGGGGAATCGGGCGATCGGCCCAAATAGAGTCATCCCCCCGACATATACAAGTTTACAAGAGGATAGGCCATTTGTCAATACTTTCACGAGTAATAGCACCAGACAGGTAGAAACAGTCGTAATTTCTAGGACTCGATTAGATAAAAAAGAGCAGACCCCCCAGCTAGGGAGGTCTGCCAACGGGCCAGTATCCCTGTCTTGGCCTCCGAGGTGCATAAAACGGGCTCAGGATTGCACTGGACCTACTTTCCCCCACATCATCCTATTTTGCCAGAGTCTGATCCAATAAACGGCGCAGGGCTTCTATGGCTATCTCCCCTTCCTGCTGCGTGACCCCGATGTCAGCCAGCACCTTCTCCTCATTCCCGTTCAGGAGCAACTCTCCAAGCCTTGAGCGGGCAAGCTCACGAAGATCCTCTTTGACCAAGCTCTCTACCCGGTGGTCGTCTGAGATTTTGCCATCGTGCATAGTGAGGATGCGGCGGGTGCGGCGTGCTACTTTTGGATCGTGGGTGACGACGAGGATGGTCGTGCCCTGATTGAGGTTGATGTCTTCCAGCAGGTCCATGATCTCAGTTCCGGCTTGGGTATCCAGGCTACCGGTGGGCTCGTCGGCCAGAATGATGGTCGGTTCGTTGGCCAAAGCCCGGGCTACGGCTACTCTTTGCCGCTGGCCGCCAGAGAGTTGGCTGGGCAGGTGATCCATGCGATCCCCCAAGCCCACTAAATTCAGCAAGGTCTCGGCCCGCTGACGCATTTCCCGCTCTCCGAGTCCCTGTCCGTGCATGGGCACCTCGACGTTTTCGCGGGCGGTGAGGGCGGGCAGCAGGTTGTGGAGCTGAAATACGAAGCCTACAGTGCGCGCCCGAAAGCGGTCTACGTCTTCGATGGTCGCCAAGTCTTCCCTGTCGACGATGACAGTGCCGCTGGTGGGTTTGTCCAGAGCGCCGATCATGTTAAGCAGGGTGCTCTTGCCGCTGCCCGATGGGCCCATCACCGTCAGGAATTCACCCTTGAGGATGATCAGGTCCACGCCATCCAGAGCGTGAATCTCTGCGCCATCCCCGTAGATCTTGACGAGGTCCTGTGTCTCAACTACGATTGGTCGGTCATTCATATCAATCCGCCGTGATATTGACGTAGGCAGTCATTCCCCATCGGAGCCGGGGATCAAACTCGTCGAACTCGATTATGGTGGTGTAGTTTACACCTCCCTGCTCGCTGCTGGCCTTGGGGCTGATGCGAACTACGTGCCCCCTGAGGACGGCGTCAGGCAGGGCGTCGAAGGTGATGTCTACCTCCTGGCCGACAGCGATGCGCCCCACATCCGTCTCGCGCAAATCCGTCGTTTCTACTTGCATAGTGGACAGGTCACCCAGCACGATCACTGGCTGGACAGCCTGCATCGGATTCACCTGCTCACCGACACGGGCCAGCACTTCGCTCACTGTGCCGTCGAAAGGGGCTACCAAAACAGTCTGGTCCAGTGCTGTTTGCGCAGCAGCTAGGTTAGCCTCGGCCTGGGCGACAGCTGCCTGGGCGGCCTCAATCTGTTCTGGGGTGGCCCCTTCTCGCAGCAAGTCCAGAGCTGCTATTTGTTCTAAGCTAGCTCCTTCTCGGAGCAGATCCAGCGCTGCTTGGGCCGAGCCAACACCCGCCTCAGCCTGGGTCACATTGGCTGTAGCTGCTGCTACCGATGCCTGGGCGGCTTCGATCTCCTCTGGTCTGGCGCCATTTAATAGGGCATCGTAGTTGGCTCTGGCGACGTCGTAGTCGAGAGTGGCTGATTCTAGGGCCAATGCCTGCGGAGTGTTGCCGACATCGCCGGCCCAGGCGACCTTGTCGTATTCAGCCTGTGCCTGACGTAGTGCGGCTTCGGCTTTCATCAATGTCGCTGCGGCTGCTTCCACCTCTTCCTCGCGGGCGCCAACCAGCAACCGCTTGAGTTCTGCCTGGGCTCCTTCCAGTTGAGCCTGGGCCGTATCGCGAGCAGCTTGGGCGGAGCGCACAGCCTCCTCAGCCTGGGTGATTTCTCCTGGGCGGGCGCCATTCGCCAGGCGTCTTAGTTCTGCCTGGGCACCTTCCAGTTGAGCCCGGGCTGCGTCACGGGCGGCTTCGGCCGCGCGTACGGCCTCTTCGGCCTGGGCAATCTCGCCGGGGCGAGCGCCAGCCTGGAGACGGGCCAGGTCAGCCTCCGCCATAGCTACAGCTGCCTGGGCAGCAGCCAGCGCATCTTCCAGTTCTGCCGGGTCCAACCGGGCTAACATAGTCCCGGCTGTCACCGTATCCCCTTCGGATACAGGTAATTCCGCTAACCGCCCGGTAGTTGGGAAACTCAGATTGGCCCACCTGATGGGCACTATCTCACCGGAGGCCCAGATGACGGTGTCGAAGTTGTCTACAGCTTCTGGTGTGGGCGTGGGGGCCCCGGAGGGAGCTAAGACCTGGGTATACGCCACATAGCCTCCCACCGCCAAGACCGCGATGATTATGATGATGACAGTTCTACGTCGCATACTGGGGCCTCCTAACGTCGCCAGCAAATGAACAAAAGTATTATAGTGCGGGTACGTGAAATCTCCAACAAATGTCGTGGTGTATGTCTGCGCCTTGTGCCCCGTCACCGTGATTTCGAAAAGTTGCGTTCGGCCCTCACGCGCACGATCTTCTTCATATTCCCTACCAGCGACCTGCCCCTTATAGGCACCCACAGTCACATGTGGGGTACTAATTGCAAAGCCTGGGAAGCGGCTACTCGTACCGCAGAGCCTCCACCGGGCGCAGGCGGCTGGCATGCCAGGCGGGATATAACCCGCCGATGGCGCCCAGAAAGAGAGAGACGAGGACGGCTTGAATGATGATCTGGGGTGTGTAGGCTGCGCTGATGAAGGCGCCAAGGCCAGGGATGGCACCCAGCCCTGCGCCAAGTCCCATACCCACCATGATACCCAACCCGGCCGCAATCAGGCCCAACAAAAGCGACTCGCTGAGTATCATCCACAATACGCGTGACTGGCGCCAGCCGAGGGCACGCAACGTGCCAATCTCCCGCGTCCGCTCCATCACGGCCATGACCATGGTGTTGGTCACCACCACCCCACCTACCAGGATCGCCAGGACGAAAATTGCACCCAGCATCGCCCTTGTGTTTTGAATGTCAGAGCTGTTCTCGATAAAAGTGGCTGTTGTCGAAACCGAGACGTCGTCTCCAAACCGCTCTTCTATCTGGGCACGAACGGCTTCCACCTGGTCCGGGTCGCGTACCTTGATCTGTAACAAGCTCACTTGGCGCGGCTTTTCAAAGGCGGCCTGGGCGTCGGGCAGGGCCATAACGCCGCCTCCTTCTTCATAGCCAACGCCTGTTTCGTAGATGCCGGTGACCCGAAATATCCCACCCGGCAATCTAATCACGTCGCCGACGTCCTTTTCCAGCGTATCGGCGGCCGTCTTGCCCAGCATGATCTCGCCACGGCCCCGGATGCGTTCTCCTTCAACAACCCGAAAATGCCGGATAGCCTCTCCGTTGGGATCCATTCCGAAAACAATCAGAAACGGCATGTTTTGGCCGGTGGAGAACCCCCAGACAATGCCCGATACATCCTCCACCTCGGGCATGGCCTCAATGGCGTGACCTATCCGTTCCTCAATGACTGAGTAACCCATGTCAGCCACGTTGGCTTGCTTGGCGACCAGCTCGGCACCCCCTCGAGCAGCCAGGGCGGTGAAGTCGCGTATGATTCCCTCCGTAATGGCGCCCAGCGCCACAATGAGACCCACGCCGATGGCGATGCCACCCATTGTCAGCAGGCTCCGCGCGCGACGGCGCAGTAGGTTGCGGAAGGTCATGCCAAACGACTGGGCCCATGTCGGCTCCTTCCCGTCCCCGGTGCCGCCGTCGTAGCGCAGTGCCTCAATGGGACTCAAACCTGCCGCGCGCCAGGCGGGGTAAAGACCACCTACCGTTCCCAGTACCAGTGCAACGATCATCCCTTGGATCAGCAACGGTGCTTCCGCTACACCTGGCGCATAACTGGAGATCGCTGGTGTGCGATTGATCAGCCACACCAGTCCCAGTCCCATACCCACGCCTAGCAGCCCGCCTAGCGCGCTCAACGCCAGGGACTGGCTCAACACCAGGCGCAGCACCCGGCGCTTACGCCAGCCCACTGCTCTCAGCACGCCGATTTCCCGTGTCTGCTCGAAAACCGACATTACCATAGTGTTCATCATACCCAGGCCGCCGATCAGAACCGCAACCAGGCCAATGCCCCAGGCCATAGCCCGCATAGATTGAACAGTTACTTGCTCGTCAGCCACATCAGACGCCTCCGACACTGCAAGGTCGTCGAAAAACTGCTCGATGCGAGCTTGGACCATCTCCATTTGGGTGGGATCACGCACCTGAACTTCGTAAAACGTCACCTGGCGTGGTTTCTTGAAGATGATCTGTGCATCGCTCAGCGAGATGACAGCGCCCCCATCTTCGAAGCTTTGCCCTGTCTCGTAGATGCCCACAATCCGGAAGGGAGTCTCATAAAGCCTAATGGTATCGCCCACCGACTTCTTTAAGTTATCGGCGGCCTGGCGTCCAAGGATGATTTCCTTGTCGCGCGACAAGGGTTCGCCTTCCGTGATCTTGAAATGCTGGATGGCGATTTCGTCTGGATCATAACCACCAACGATAAAGTAGGGGATCTTCTCTAATTGGACTATGTTGAAAATCACGCCTGATACGTTCTTTGGCGAGTTGCGCAATCCGTCTGCCGACATCCTCGTCCACCGTGCTCAAAGTCAAGTCACCGGCGTCGGTCTTAGTCACCAACAGGTCGGCGCCGCTGCCTCCAGCGAAAGCGGCGTAGCCCTCGGCGATGCCTTCGGCCATAGCACCCAAGGCGATGACCGCCGCCACGCCGATGCCGATTCCAAACATTGTCAAGAAGCTACGCGCCTTGCGGCGCCATATATTGCGCAGAACCATGGTAGGTATCCTGTTTCTCTATCGGATACTGACCTCTACAGTTCACCACTCGATCCGCCGCTCGCGAGGGATGAAAATCTTGAGCTTCATCGATCTTGAGGACCTATGTAGAGCCTCTGGACTGTCGAATATCGCGAGCAGCTGCGTAGCCACATCCTAAGTATATCATAGAGATGGTCGTCTGTCATCGGATGAAAGGTCCATGTATCTTCCCAAAAGAACCGAGAACCGCTTTTTGGAGGAGATCTATACACGCTGAATGTATGGCTTTCTACGGCAAATGTTGTACTTACGGATCGACGAGTCCCTTCAATCTTATCTTGCGACAGGTGGTCCTCCAGAATCGGTTAGAAGTGAGAACTTTCCCGCGCCTCGGGTTGCTTCAATAAAGATGTTTTGTATGTCCGAAACAATTATTTAGGAAAGGCTAAATATTCAGACACATTATACCTACCTTGCTCTCGTCTGTCAAATACGGTTGATGAGAACTGGCAAAGAAAGAGGCGAGGTACCCTCCTCGCCTCTTTCAATTTCTAGAGCCTATCCAAGAACTCGTAAGTGGGTGTATACCTTACCTGCACCCCTTGTCTCTCATCGCTCTAGCCCGCCCTGGCTCGAGCCAGGAGGGGGACCGGGCTGGCGTCGCCACAGTTTGCGGACAGACTCTGAGGTCTCGCAATTAGCCCTCTCTTGCGCCTAATGCTCTATCGAGCATGATAAGCGACGGGCCGTGTTCGCCGACCATCTTCAGTTGCTCTACAATCTCGCCGGCGCTCTTTTCCTCTTCGACCTGTTCCGTGATGAACCACTGTAGCTCTACTTGGGTGGGGTAGTCGTTCTCTTTGACTGCAAGTGCATAGATGCTGTCGATCATGCCAGTTACCTTCTGTTCGTGTTCTAGGGCTTTCTCGAAGATATCGAGGGGTCCCCCGAACTCTGAAGGCGGCTGATCAATGGCCTGGAGCACCACATGATTGCCTCGGTCATTCATGTAGTCGAAGAGCTTCATCGCGTGGGACATTTCCTCCTCGCTCTGCAGCCGCATCCAGCGGGCCGATCCTGGCAAGTTGTTCGCCTCGAAGTAGGCTGCCATCGAAAGATACAGGTAGGCGGAGTAAAGCTCATTCTTGATCTGCACGTTGATGGCGGATTCTACTGCCTTGCTTAACACGATTCTTTCTCCTTTCCTCAATAATTAGAGATCTTTGAACTGAACTTTTCAGCGATTATGCGACTTCCCTCAGAATAGCAAAGATATTCTTGCTTGTCAACTCTCTTTGCTGGTGGTGGGCATGCCGGCCAACAACATCAACAGTGTGGTGATCACTGCCGAACTGAGACACCAGGCACAGATGGCGTGGATAACGAAAAGCTCCAGGCAGGTCAGGTAGATGGAAAAGAGGGCGCCGAAGAGTGTCAACCCCAGTAATCCCAGAGCTGACAGCTTAGCCCATCGACCGCGGAGGAGTCTGTGTGCCACCCACAGCACGGTAATGGCCACGTAGTTCAGCACGCCCAGCACGGCGATGGGGATGCCCAGGATTTGGGCGTAAGGACTGGATTGCACAATGTTGCACTCGCCAACTGGTCCGCACACGGCCTCGACTTGGTTGATTTCCACATAAGCCAGGTAGATGGCTACCCCCAATCCAAGCAAGGCCAAGAGCGGAATGGCCGAGCTGGCGGCAGAGATGGAAGGTACGTCGTCCAGCTGCAACAAACGCTGCCAATTGGTTATCACGCGCCAGACAACGTAAACAATGGCTGCCACCATTCCCAACAGTACAACGCTGGCCAGAGTGAAGCCTACTGGATCTGGAGATGGCTCCTCCGTCTCCACCGCTGGAAGCTCTCCCTCATTCAGAGACAATGCACTTGAGGTGGACTGGGGGGCGGGGGGCGGTGTTTGGGTTGTAGTATCGGTGACAAGCGGTGCCGACGACAAGGCCGACGGCTCGTTCGTGGCGGTCGGAGCGGGCGTATCTGTTGGAGGAAGCTCAGTGGTTGGCGTGGGTTTCTCCTGCGCATCAGGTGGGATTACCTGCTCCAGGCCGGGGATATCAGGCCAGTCAATGCCACCCTTGGCCAAACCCTCCTCGACCATGCCAGGAAATGTCTCTGGGATTTCGATGCTGCCCACCAGCACCACGTTGCCAACCACCAGCGTTGGCACCCCGCGCCGATGGGTCGGAATCGCGTATCGCTCAATGGTTGACTGATAAACTGTCCCGCCAGCAGGTTGGGTTGTATCAATGCCTATGATCTGAAGTTGCTCACTGCCATAGTCCTCCACCATTGGGAGCAGTACTTCGGTGATGACTTCGTGGCAGTGGGGACAGCTGGGAGAGTAGAAGAGAACAGCCCGCACTACTGGGTCGGCGGGCGGTTGGCCAGTGGCCATCGACGGCGTCACCAGCCAAGTGAATATGAATAGAATAATGATGAACTTTGAGTGCCACCCTCTCACAGAAAAGCTCCCTCTTCACCTAACAATGTCTATCAAGACAAGGGGTATGCACGCGGTGGGTACGCCAGAAACTTAGCGCGTGCATAGCCCTTTAGTTCAAGCTCAAGCCTGGGCGCCCGTCCTGGCTGCCTTCTCATGTCCGTTCAGATCGATTTCGATGCTTTTCAGAGTTGCAATCGTCTCATGGACGGGACAATGCTCAGCAACACGCAAGATAGCTTTTTCTCGTTTATTGCAGTCGCCGTGAGGTAAGTTGACTCCGATCCTCAAATTGACCAACCGAGTGGGATCTTCGACTTTGTCGAACGTGACATCAACGGACATGTCTCTGGTGTCGATACCAGCCTGTCCACAGTAGTTAGCAACAAAGGCGCCCACACACGATCCAAGCGAGGCAATAAAGAGTTCGGGCGGCGTAGGACCACGGTCACCGCCACCCATGCCGGAGGGCACATCGATGAGAATGCTGTGGTTACCCAGCTTGCTCTCAAAGAGCATATTACCTCTGTAGTACGTTGTTACTTTAGCCATTTCTTACACCTTTTTATGAATAGAATTTGATTGCGATCAACTAGGGAAAGTATTTTGGTAGAGAGATTGTACACCAAAATCGGGCATTGTGCAAATCTTCACAGTGCGAGGGTTTACTCGAGGGTCAACCTCGT
>WOR8_10009802_pt1 | contig 17942 bp, 20 predicted proteins | sample DeeMarSeWOR38_10_FD_19890 | JGI IMG/M metagenome (IMG submission 19890)
TTCGTCGAAGCCATGTTCGTGGTAACGATCATGACCCTGGCTGCCACCCGCCCCATTTTAAAGTTGTCCGAAACGGTCATGCAGAAAATCGCGGCTCTGCTGGGGGGCAGCCTGACGGCCTGGTGGTTTACCATCCTCAGCCTGGGTCCGATCCTGGGATCGGTTATCACCGAACCGGCGGCCATGACCATCTCCGCGCTGCTGCTGGCCCGCAAGTTTTACCATCTGCAGCCCAGCACCAGGTTCAAATACGCCACGCTGGGCTTGCTCTTTGTCAACATATCGGTGGGAGGCACCCTGACGCATTTTGCCGCACCGCCGGTGCTGATGGTGGCATCCCCCTGGCAGTGGGACAGCCTGCACATGTTTACCCATTTCGGTTGGAAGGCGGTTCTCGGCATACTGCTGTCCAACGGGCTGTATTTTCTGTTCTTTCGCAAGGAATTGGCCGGAATGCAGCGTGACTTTGCCGTCGAAGAGCTCAAACACCGCATCCAGACCGAGCTGATCCAACGTAAAGAGTTGGAAGCGGCGTTCGAAAAGATCGGACCGGAGGCGGCGGAATCGCTCGATTTCGAGCAAACGCTTCGTCGCAAAACGCAGGAAGTCATTCAGCACATTAAGACGCGGTTGGAAGAAGATTACCTGCCGCGCCTTTTGGGGAAAGGCATCGATGCGGTTCTGGTCAAAGAGGCGTTCGACAAACGTTTCGAGGAGATCGAGCTTCAAAAAATGCGGCAGCTTGTTCCGGGATTGCTTCCCCAAGATCAACGGCCTCCGTTTCTCGACCCGGAGTGGGACAACCGCGACGACCCGGTGCCGGCCTGGCTGATCGTGATCCACGTGCTGTTCATGGGCTGGACGATCTTCAACGCACGCCCATTACCCGCAGTTTTTTATCCCGGGCCTGCTCTTTTTCCTGGGCTTTGCCCAGGTCACCGCGCCGTTTCAGAATCGCACCGATCTCAAGCCGCCGCTGCTGGTGGGTTTTTTCCTGGGCGGACTGGTGGTGCACGGAGGGGTGCAAGGGTGGTGGATCGAACCGGTGCTAGGCAGGCTAAGCGAAATTCCGCTCATGCTGGGGGCCACGATCCTGACCGCCTTCAACGACAACGCCGCCATTACCTTTCTCAGCTCCCTAGTGCCGGCATTTACGGACAGTCTCAAATACGCGGTGGTGGCCGGTGCGGTGGCCGGCGGCGGGCTCACCGTCATTGCCAATGCCCCCAACCCAGCCGGGCAGTCACTGCTGAAAAAATACTTCGACAACGCCGTATCCCCGGTGGGGCTGCTCAAGGCTGCACTGCTACCGACGGTGATCGTATGGCTGTGTTTTGCGATGTTGCGTTAATTTTTAAAATTGCAAAGGGATCCGCGCAAAGGAGGCCTATCAATGCCAACGACGAACCATGCTGAAACCAACACCCAAAGAGACGGAATGTCTCGCCGTGGTTTTTCAGGATTTCCGGTCATGATTTTATCGATTCTCCTCTTTCAGGTCGGTGGGATCGGCCATGCAGAATCCGAGATTGCAACAGTCTTTGAATACGACTTACCGGTTGCCGGCGAACGGGGGTACAAGAGCCATTCGGTGGCATTCACCCATTCAAAGCATGCTATGGAATATAAAATTACCTGTGTTCGGTGCCACCATACGCTTGAACCGGGTGCGATTGCAGTTGAAGAAAGCTGCCTAGATTGCCATGGTAGAAAGACCATAAGCAATCAACAAGATCAACGCGTCTCCAAGGAAAAAAGGGCCCAACCCTATCTGATTGTTCTACATGATATGTGTATCGATTGCCACAAGGAGATCAAAACAACCAACCCTCATGTAAGGGTTCCGTTGGCGTGCTGGCGGTGTCATATCCGCAAAAAGAAATAAATGGTCAATTGACTATGAATATCAATTGGGTACCCGAATTATTATGCAACCAAAGGAAAACACCATGGAGCTAACCCGCAGACAATTTATTCAACTAACCGGGTCGGCTTGTGTCGGCGTGGCTGTCGGTGGCTTGGGTTTCGATCTCAGACCGATCGAAGCACACGCACAGCGTATTAAACTGGAAAACGCCCGGGAATCGAAAACCATCTGCCCCTATTGTTCGGTGGGCTGCGGCGCTATCGTGCACACCCGCATGGATGGTGACCAGCGCACCATCAACATCGAGGGCGATCCGGACCACGTGATCAATCGCGGGTCATTGTGCTCAAAAGGCTCCTCATTGTACCAGTTTGTTGAAAATGAAAATCGCCTCACCCAACCGATGTACCGGGCACCCTATTCAAAGGAATGGAAAACCGTTTCATGGGATTGGACCCTTAATCAAATTGCAAAACGAATAAAAAATGCCCGCGATGCCGGTTTCATACATAAAAACGATGACGGTGATATCGTCAATCGGGTTACCAACATGGCCTCCATGGGAAGTGCGGCCATGGACAACGAGGAATGCTGGCTTTATCAGACTTTGCTGCGCGCGCTGGGCATGGTTTATATCGAACACCAGGCGCGATTGTGACACAGCTCAACGGTTGCGGCTCTGGCAGAGTCGTTCGGACGCGGTGCCATGACGAATCATTGGATCGATTTAAAAAATAGCGACTGCATTCTTGTAATGGGAGCCAACCCGGCCGAAAACCATCCGATCTCCTTCAAATACGTGATGCAGGCCAAAGACAACGGTACCCGGCTGATCTGTGTGGATCCGCGCTATACCCGCACAGCAGCGGTGGCGGATATATACACACCGCTAAGGTCCGGCACCGATATTGCCTTTCTCGGCGGCATGATCAAATACATATTAGACAACGAACTTTACCAGAAGACCTATGTTGCGAATTACACCAATGCCCAATTCATTGTAAACGAGCAATATGGTTTTAAAGATGGTTTGTTCGCCGGATTTGACCCCGAAGCAAAACGCTACGATCGCACAAAGTGGGCTTTTGAAACCGATACAAAAGGGGTTCCCAAACGTGATGTCACCCTTCAACACAGCCGCTGTGTGTTGCAATTGCTGAAAGCGCATTATGCCCGCTATGATTTAAAAACCGTATCCAAAATTACGGGAACCTCTCAAAAGAGTCTGCTCGAGGTTTACAAGGCATTTACAGCCACCGGTACCTCCTCTCTGGCCGGAACCGTTATGTATGCCATGGGATGGACCCAGCATTCCAAGGGAGTCCAGAACATTCGCGCCATGAGTATCATCCAGCTTTTGCTGGGCAATATGGGCCTTGCCGGCGGCGGCATCAATGCGCTGCGCGGCGAAAGCAATGTGCAGGGCTCAACCGACCACGCGCTGCTTTTCGGGAGCTGGCCCGGGTATTTGAAGGTACCGCGGGACTCCGATAAAAGTCTGGCAATCTATAACAGGAAAAACACACCCGAAAGCAATGACCCGCATTCCGTTAACTGGTGGAAAAATTATGCCAAATATTCGGTCAGTTTTCTCAAGTCCATGTTCGGTGAAAATGCCACAGCGGATAATGACTTTGGATACGAGTGGATGCCCAAATGCAAGGACGGACGCAGTTATTCGTGGTGGCGATTGTTTGAGGCCATGTGGCACGGCAGGATCAAAGGATTTTTTGCCTGGGGCATGAATCCGGCCGCCTCCTGCGGCAATGTAAACATTATTCGCGAATGCCTGACACGTCTGGATTGGATGGTGCATGTCAATATATTTGACACGGAAACCAGTGCTTTTTGGCATGGCCCGGAAATGAAGCCCGAAGAGATTAAAACGGAGGTATTCAGTCTGCCGGCATGCACCTGGGTGGAGAAAGAAGGCAGCATAACCAACAGCGGACGATGGATGCAGTGGCGCTATATAGGGCCGAAGCCGTTGGGTCAAAGTAAATCCGACGGTCATATTCTGCTGGAACTCGGCGCCAAACTCAAAGCGCTTTATGCCGAGGGCGGGAAATTTGCCGAGCCGATACGCAATCTCAAATGGGACTACACCACCGATGGTGAATTTGATCCTCACAAAGTGGCCAAAGAAATAAACGGATATTTTCTCGAAGACGTTACCATTGACGGAAAAATCCATAAAAAAGGTTCACTGGTGCCGAGCTTTGTCCATTTGCATGACAACGGTCGCACCTCCAGTGGTAACTGGCTGTACTGCAACAGCTATACCGAAGCAGGCAACCAATCCGCGCGCCAGGGACAGCGGGATGCCCCGAACAACATCGGCAATTATCCGGAATTTGCCTGGTCCTGGCCTCTGAATCGCCGAATCATTTACAATCGGGCTGCGGTCGACCTCAAGGGACAACCCTGGGATTCCCGGCATTGGGTCGTCCGGTTTGACGGGCAGGTCAACGACGGCAAGTATGTCGGCGGCAACTGGGCAGGGGACGTTATCGACGGCGGCGGGATGCCGCTGCAGCATCCGGACGGTTCTGAAAACGACAACGGCCGCTATCCGTTTATCATGCGGCCCCAGGGAGTCGGTCAGATTTACGGCCCGCGGCTCCTGGATGGCCCGTTTCCGGAACATTACGAACCGCTTGAAAGCCCGATTGCCGAGAATTTTATCAGTTCCCAGCGCAGAAACCCCTTACTTCGTTACGCAAAAAAAGTCGACCTTCCGGCTCAAGCGGATTCTCGATTTCCGATTGTCTGTACGACCTATCGAATCACCGAGCACTGGCAAACCGTAACCCGGTCAATTCCCTGGAACTTGGAGCTGCAGCCCCGGGTGTTTGTTGAAATGAGCCATGAGCTGGCTGACATGAAAAAGATTAAGACCGGTGAGCGTGTGCTGGTGGAAAATTCCCGTGGCAAGCTGGAATGCACCGCTGTGGTGACGCATCGCTTTAAACCTATGAAAATTGTTGACCAGACCGTGCATCAGATCGGTATCCCCTGGCATTTTGGCTGGCGCTGGCCGGCCGGCGGTTCGGAAGGAAGCGTCAATGTACTGGTTGCCGCCGCGGTCGATCCGGTTTCCGAGATACCTGAATATAAAGCTTTTATGGTCAATCTTTCCAAAATATCGCAGAGGATGAAACCATGAGCAAAGGATTCTTTATCGACACAACCCGTTGCATCGCCTGCAAAGCGTGTCAGGTGGCCTGCAAGCAGTGGCATAATTTGCCGGCGGAGAAAACCACCAATCATGGGAATTATCAAAACCCGCCCGACTTTTCACACATAACGTACAAGCTGGTGCGTATGAATGAGGAAATCATCGACGGTAAGCTGAATTGGCTTTTTTTCCCGGATCAATGCCGCCACTGCTTAATTCCGCCTTGCTTGCTGTGGGCCCAGAATTCAGACGCTATCTATCAGGATGAAGACACCGGTGCGGTTGTTTATACTTCCGAGACCCGGAATCTAAAGGCCGAGGATATCATTGGGGCCTGTCCGTATGATGTTCCCCGCAGGGATAGCAGCGGAATGTTAAACAAGTGCACCATGTGCAACGACCGCGTAAAGCTTGGCATGGAACCGGCGTGTGTCAAAACGTGTCCAACCGGCACTCTTAATTTCGGAGACCTGGAACACATGCATGAACTGGCCAATGAACGGTTTGAGAAAGTCAGGTTGACATACCCGGATGCTCGCCTGCTCGATCCGGATGATGTGCGCGTAATTTTCCTGACGGCCTTTGCTGCCGATAAGTATCATAAATATGCGAAACGCTGGAAATCCAGATAATTTTTTGTAAAAATTTACGGTCCTTGACCGTTTTTCTGTTCTCTAGGATATAAAGTTTCGCAAATACTGCAATTGAAAGGTAGCCATGCAAAAATACAAAGAGGAAATTTCGCGACGAACCTTTCTGAAAGCTGTTTCCGGTATTGGGATTTCAGCAGCCTCAACATTACCCTTCCATGATGAGGCCCATGCCGCACCGGACAACGCGGTGAAGGTAAGTTCCGCCAGGCATCCTGGCAAGAAGCCCTTGATCTTGTGGGTCAGAAGTTAAAGAAGCTCCGCGACGATGGCGAGCCGGAAAGGGTTGTTTTGTTCTCACGCTTTTCATCTGCCCCGGTCTGGGATTATAAGTTTTTCGAACTTTTCGGCACGCCCAACCTCGTGGGCTACGGCGACACCTGCTTTAACGTTGTCAGCCGCAGTTCACAGGCAATCCTGAGCTTCGGCGGCCCGGCAATAGGGGCTATGCTTAATGCCTCCCTTTCAAGGCCTATTCTGGAACTTGCATAGAGCAAATCATAATGTCTGCACAAGGTCGACCAAAAGTAGTAGTAGCCGGAGCGGGTGGTGCCATAGGGACCGTCGTGAGTCGTGATTTGGCAAGGGAATATGATATTATTGCCCTTGTTGGTTCCCAGGACCAAATGCAGGAAACGGAACCCGGCCTTTCCCTCTCGTGGCGTTCCTGTGAACCTTTTTCGAGGCAGGATGTGGAGAAGGCCATAAACGGCTGCGATTACATCATTTACCTCGTCCACACCAGAGTCCCTACCGCCCGCCTAGACCAGGCAGAATGTGAAGACATGGATCTGCTCATCGCCGATAATGTCGCCCGGGCTGCCAGTCTCGAGGGTATCAAACAAATTATCTATTTAGGTAGACTCATTCCGAAAGGTAATATTTCATCAGGATTTCTGGAGCGGCATAACGAGGTAATTGAAGCCCTGTCGAATTATGGGACACCGCTAACCGTCCTGCGGGCCGGTTTAGTGGTGGCACCGGGTAGCAATGCGGTTCGACTGCTGGCTAACATTGCTACCCGTTTGCCGATCGTGTTAATTCCGCATTGGGCTGACAATCGTAAACAACCCATAGCCGTAACTGATGTCATCCGAGCAATTCGATATTGTCTTGGCAATCAGGCAGAATACGGCAAAGACTATGACATTGGCGGACCGGTGGTCTTGACGTTTCGGGACATGCTGAACAGGGCCGCAATTTCATTGAAAAAGAAACACATTGCCATTTCCGTTCCATACTTCCCGGCTCATCTTTACGCCTGGTACCTGCACTTGCTTGACAGGCATGCCCATCCAGCCCTGATCAAGTTTACCGTTGAGGCTTTAGGCCATGATTTGGTGGTGCGTGACAATCCGTTACAGCAATTTATTGGCGAGGATTCTGTAATGCCTTTTGAGATGATTGTTCCGTATCTTGAAAAATGGGGACGTATTCCAGCTAATCCACGCCTGCCGTTCCTTAAAAAATATATGCCCGGCCTGCGCTCCAAAAGTAACGTCCGGTCGATTCAGCGCATTGTTCTGCAACCGGGTCAAAACGCTACCTGGGTCGCCGACAGTTTTTTCCAATGGCTTCCGCACTTTGCTCGCCCATTTATACTTTGTGAAGTGGATGACACCGGCACCTGTCGCATCTTTAGCCGTTTCCCCAAGCTGTATCTCTTAACTTTGAGCTTTCAGCCAAAACATAGTTCGCCTGATCGGCGCATGTATTTCATTACTGGAGGTCTTCTTGCAAGGGGGCATGACGAGTTAAAACCACGATTTGAGTTTAGAGACATACTGGACGGCCGTTATACCATTGCGGCTATTCATGATTTCAGGCCCCAGCTGCCCTGGGGTTTATATATCCTCACCCAGGCTCTTATTCATCAGGTTGCCATGCGGACTTTTCAAAAGTACATGACAAAAAAGAGGGAATAGGAAACCACTTACGGATCGGAAAAGTTGTTTTAAAAAAACTGAGATAATTGTGGGCTCAATCCGATACTGTGGCATGCTTAGGGCGTGTGTATATGTGGCAAAAATTTTTCATGTCTTCTCTTTCATTTTCGGTGTCTTGCTGCTGGTATTCGCTTCCGGTGCAGGATCGGCCAGCCAGCAGGCGGTGGCACCGCGGTTTTTGGCGGCATGGCAGCTTCCACCGCCCTGGCGGTTCTGTTCGTTCCGGTCTTTTTCGTGATCTTTCAACACCTGAGTGAATTCAAGCGCAAACCCAAAGCAGCTGATAAAAAGCAGAAGTCGCATTTGGAGAAAAAAGAATCAGTTTCGATTTTGAGAGGAGAAAAAATCTGATAACAAACCTTATGACAGACGGTTGAGCAAACAGTTAAATATTCATTTGCCCAACGGTTTTTTTAGTAAACCCAATCATCTCAAATAAGAAGAAACCAAAACATCGCTAAGAGGTTGTAATGATGCTATCGAACTCATTAAACAAAGCATTTTCGGGAAGTGGTTTTAACGCAGCTTTAAGGCTCTATTTCTGTGGAGTGCTCGCCGCAGCGCTGCTGCTGGTCGGATGCACCATGGTAGGGCCGGATTTCGTGAAGCCCGAAGCCCCGGTGGAGAAAGAATGGATGGAAGCCCGCGATCCGGAAATCAAGACCGAGCCTTCAGACTACAAAGAGTGGTGGTCGGTATTCAATGATCCGGTTCTCAACAGCCTGGTTGAAACCGCCTACCAGCAGAACCTGCCGCTTCAAATCGCAGGTATCCGAATACTTCAGGCCCGGGCCCAGTTAGGGGCTGTGGTCGGCAACCTCTATCCCCAGCTGCAACAGGGAAGAGGCGGTGCCGATTATTCAAACATTAGCGAAAACGCTGCGAATACATTAGGAGCTGATGACTCCTTCTGGCAATACAATGCCGGCTTCGATGCCGCCTGGGAGCTGGACATCTGGGGCAAATTCCGACGCGCCGTGGAGTCCGGGGTAGCCAATCTGGAAACCTCCATCGCCAGCTACGATGACGTTTTGGTTTCATTAAATGCGGAGGTGGCACGCACCTATATCCTGCTGAGGACATTTGAAGAACGTCTCGAAATCGCCAGAGAAAATGTGGGAATACAGCAGCGCTCCTTGCAAATTGCCGAAATCCGATTTAAAGCCGGAGCGGTCACCGAACTGGATGTGGTCCAGGCCAAATCGCTGTTAAGGAACACCGAAGCATTTATACCGCGTTTTAAAGCCGCCATTCGCCAGGCCAAAAACGCGCTGGCCATTCTTTTGGGCAAGCTCCCGGGTCAAATCGATGACATGCTCGGCGGCCCCAAACTCATTCCCATCGCACCGCCGGAGGTGGTGGTGGATATTCCGGCAGAATTATTGCGCCGCCGACCCGATATTCAGCTGGCCGAATATCAAATTGCCACCCAGACACCTCTGATCGGTGTGTCCAAAGCCGAATTATTTCCGGCCTTTCAACTGTTCGGCTCCATCGGTTTGGCTTCAAGCAATTCAAAAAATACGATTGGCGGCGGGAACAGTTTCAGCGACCTCTTTGACTCCGACAGTTTTGAATTCTTCGGCGGCCCTTCTTTCAGCTGGAACCTTTTCAACTATGGTCGCATCAAAAACCGCGTGCGGACCGAAGATGCACTGCTGCAACAACTGATTGTAAACTATAAGGACACCGTACTCAGGGCTCACCAGGAAGTGGAGGATTCACTGGTCGGTTTTTTGCGAACACAGGAGGAAGCCGATTTTTTGCTCGGCAGTGTTAAAGCCTCCCAGCGTTCGGTGGATCTTTCCATGCTTCAGTACAGAGAAGGTCTAGTCGATTACCAACGGGTGCTGGACACCCAGCGGTTTTTAACCGACCAGCAGGTGGGCGGCGGCTGGCAGATTCGTGAGGGCCAGGAATTTGTTTCCAAAGACAATATTCAAGAGATGGAAAAACGTACCGATTGGGGAAACTTGATACAACCCAAAGAGCTCAAAACACCGTCTACCGCAGAAGAACGCAAACAGTGGCGCTGGCCGGATTGGTAACTGTTTTAGGGGGGTAATTCTTTAGACCGGATCGACAGGCTTTATCAGACGCTTTTTTGACTGTGATGCCATTATTCTCTTTCCCTGTAAGAACTCAAAAGATGCCTGACTGTCGATTAGATCCTGCTAGAATTATTATATTGGCAAAAATGCTGCAAAAAAAGGAGCATTCAAATGAAACAAGTGATCTTTTTTACGCTTCTGCTGTTTCTTTCAGTCTTTAGCCGGACCCGTTCGGGCACAGGATCCGATTGTCTATCCTGCCGGGGGTCAGAGCGATGATCAAATTGAGAAGGATAAATACCAATGTTATTCCTGGGCTAAGGGCCAAACCGGATTCGATCCTATGAAAATTCCCACCACGACATCAGGGCCACCGGCCAAGGAAGATGAGGTCTGGGGTGCCGTTAAAACAGGGGTGGCCGGTGGTGCCACCGGTGGCATTATCGGTGGCGCAGCCTAAGGCAAAAAAGGTGCGGTCAGAGGCGACCTGCTCGGCGCTGCCGGCGGTACCCTAATCGGGGGTGTGCGAAGTTCGAATCAGCGGAGCCGCGAAGAGCAGAAGCGCAAAGACTGGGAACGCAAGGAGGCTAATAATTACGTGCGCGCACGCACCGAATACAACCGTGCATTTGGCGCCTGTATGGAGGGACGAGGATATTCGGTAAAATAAGATACCGAATTAATTGAATTAAATACTAAACTCTAGATTTTAATGGCAGACTTCAAATCACGAAAAATTGAGAATGAATAAGGAGTAGTTATGAGGAATGCAAAAATATATGGATTAATGGTGATGGTCATCTGCATGCTCCCGCTTGCGGCTGTTGCCGGGGATTTTGACGGGTCCAAAGAACTCATCTGTGCGGTGATGGATCTTGTTGAATGCAGCCAGGCGGCAAATGCCATCAAGTAACAGCCGAAGAGGCCGGTATTCCCAACTTTTTTAAAATTAATTTCAAAGATAAAAAAATCAGCTCAACCCATGCCGACGGAAGCAAAAGAAGCACGGAAATCGAAAATTTCGAAAAGATTGACGGCAAGCTCATCATTCAAGGTGCAGAAGACGGCATCGAAGGCGTAAGAGCTGGCGTGGGTTGGAGTCTGGCCATCGCCGAGGAGACCGGCAAAACGGTGCTGACCGCATCCGGCGACGAAGTGGGATTTGTGATATTCGGAGCCTGCACGGTGCCCTAAACCGGATAGGATACGATTCATCCGCCGATGGGAATCTTTAAAAAACCTTTTTTTGTCCGCCCGGTTGAAACCAGATCTTTTGTCTGTTAAGTACAGTGTAAGGCCCTCTAAAAATTTAAAATTCTACTATAACGCCTTAAGGACAATATATATGACCCAGGAATTTGATCCCCGCAAGAGTTACCTGGCGGTTAAAGCCCACGAAAAAATGATCGCCTACGTTGGCTTCAAAATTGGAGACGGACAGGATGACCCTAATCAGGAGGGGGTTATCAAAATATCTTCTTTTCAACGCCCGTACGGAGGCGGATATTATACGCTGACATTTATCGTGGATACCAACGATGATGAAAACTTAAAAGAAACTTTAAAAGCACGTTTTGACAGCCTCACTGAGGCGTCTTTGAAACCCTATCTGGGAAAAGCTCTGCAAAAAATCGTTAAGGTCTCTTTAGATTCCCTGGAGAAAATTCCGCAATGGTATGTAAAAGAAGTCAGTGTGCACTTGAACAAAATTGATGAACGCGAAAACGTTTTGATCAAAGATAAATTGATTCCGGCGCTGACATCCAGCTTGTCTTTTTCGTTTGATCCCGTGCAGTGGTGGCCGGTTGACAAGCCTGTTAAAGAACCCGAAGACACGTCGTTAAAGAGGCAGCTCTCTTTGAAGGCTATATTCAGAAAATGGTTTAAAGGGCAGCAGAGTTATAACGTACAGCCTTTTTCAAATGCATTGCCCATAAATTTGAAGGTGCCAAGTTGCACAGGAGGAATGGCGTAATAAGATTTCGGAATGCAGATTGCAGATTTCGGATTTTAAAAGCATGAACGTCTGAGTTTTGAATCTGCAATCCGCAATCGAAAATCCGCAATTGATTTTGCTCCAGTACTCCAAGCTTCAAAAAAGAGATCACATGTCGCTTAAAGTCAATTCAGGCGAAACCAGGCCCGGTGTTTTCACCGTATCTCCAATCGGAACCCTGGATGGAAATACCTACAAAGTTTTGGAAGGTACCGTGGTCGATCTTAAAACAATTACCGGATATCATCATCTTCGACCTTGAATTTCTGGATTACATCAACAGTATGGGTGTCCGGGTTCTGCTGAAAACCAAAAAGGAGCTTCAAAAAAATAACGGCAAGATCATGTTTGCGCATTTGCAGCCTCAGATCAGAAAGGTTTTTGATATTTTAAATGCACTGCCGTCCCTGCAAGTGTTTACCAGCATACAGGAACTGGATCAGTATCCGGACACGATGCAAAAGGCGGCCCGTTAAAACGGGATAAAGAGTAACCATCTCCCGCCCAAAAGTAGAACTGATTTGCATTTATACATTCTCAAGTGCGATGCCAGGCAATAGAGTATTGGAGTGATGGCGTAATGGAATCTTGAAAATGGCTTATTAAAACTGATTGAAAGCATTGAACGGAAAAGAGATCAAGGAGAGTGGATTGATCGTTTGGCCGTTAAAGAAACCAATGAAGTATACGGTTTCGAATAAGGCAAACCTTCACTATTATTGGAAAAAAGTTAGTTAAATTAAATTCAAATTTGTTTTTATCCAATACTCCATCACTCCACTACTCCAAGAATATACATCATGCAACTGGCAAAAGAAGACATACCCGAAGCATGTGAGCTGAGTTTTGATCGACCTGCGGGGGATACGTTACTGGTTCGACTCACCGGAAGCTGGACCATCGGACAAAAATTGCCCTCCGGCACCGAAGTGCAAAGCCAGATTGAATCAGGCCCGGCAATTAAGCAAATCACTTTTGACGCCCGGGAACTTTCAGGCTGGGACAGCGGCCTGCTTTCCTTTCTGACGAAAATTATCAATCAATGTTCAACTAAAAATATCACGGTGAACCAGGCGGGGCTTCCTGAGGGCATCAGAAAATTACTGCAGCTTGCCTTTGCGGTTCCGGAAAGAAAAGGCGCGCGCAAAGAAGTGGTGCGGGAATCTTTGTTAACTCGCATCGGCGCATCCTCGATCGCAACCGGTCAATCATCTATAGAAACGCTCAACTTCATCGGCGAAACCTTCCTGGCTTTCTTGAAGTTATTCGCCGGCAAGGCTCGCTATCAGCGTTCGGATCTGATGCTGACGATCCAGCAATCCGGCATCCAGGCACTTCCCATCGTCTCGCTGATCAGTGTTCTGGTCGGTTTGATCCTGGCTTTTATCGGTGCTGTGCAATTGATGATGTTCGGCGCGCAGATTTTCGTGGCAGATCTTGTAGGCATTGCCATGGTGCGTGTCATGGGAGCTGTTATGGTGGGTGTCATTATGGCCGGACGCACCGGAGCGGCCTTTGCAGCCCAGATCGGCACCATGCAGGTTAATGAAGAAATCGATGCCCTGCAGACCCTGGGCATCTCCCCCATGGAATTTCTGGTGCTTATGCGGACCTAATGGGTATTTTAGGCGGATTCATTGTGGGGGTCGCTATGCTGGACATCTCGAGCACCCAATACATCAATCAAACCATAAAAGCCCTTAACCTGTACCATTTTTCTATCGGGCTTATTCATGCACTGGTATTTGGGGTACTGGTGGCACTGGCCGGGTGCTTGCGGGGGATTCAATGCGGCCGCAGTGCCTCGGCCGTCGGTGAAGCAACAACATCAGCCGTTGTAACCAGTATTGTGGCCATTGTATTAGCCACGGCGATAATCACCATTGTGGCCAATTTGTTGGGTATTTAGGATTTGGTGTTTAGTGTTTAGTCTGAATTCCTGTCGAGGCAAATTAATTAGGTTTCAGTGTTCAGGTGTCAGTTCGATCAATCCTGACACCCGAAACCTGACACCTGGCACCTACTAATTGTTGACACCTGGGACAATTAATTAAGATACCAACTATGCCTGTGAGTGGAACCAGCAAAAAGCCCCACATCATCGTTAATGACTTAACGATGGCCTATGGGAGCTTCGTGGTGCAGCGGGATCTCACTTTTACGGTTAACCGTGAGGACATTTTCATCATCATGGGTGGCAGTGGTTGCGGCAAAAGCACCCTGATGCGCCATATGGTAGGTTTAAAAGCGCCTGCAAAGGGCACGGTTTTCTATGAAGATGTCAGCTTCTGGGAGACCGAACCGGAACAGCGCGATCAAATTATGAAAAACATCGGCATTTTGTATCAAAGCGGCGCCCTATGGAGCTCGATGACCCTGGCTGAAAACATTACCCTGCCGTTGGGTGAATATACGGATTTAAGCCCGGGACAGATGCGGGAAATCGCATCCCTCAAGCTCGCCCTACTATCCGTCAGAAATCAGCGGCGGGATGCGCAAACGCGCCGGTCTGGCAAGAGCCATGGCCCTGGATCCGGACATCCTGTTTTTTGATGAGCCTTCAGCCGGACTCGATCCCATCAGTGCCAGTTTGCTGGATGAATTGATTCTCGAATTGCGGGAAAGCCTGGGCGCGACCATCATCGTGGTTACCCACGAACTGGCCAGCATCTTTGCCATCGGCAACAACTCCGTATATCTGGATCCGGACAAAAAGACCATGACCGCCGCCGGTGATCCTAAAAAACTGCTTGAAGAAACCAAGGACCCCGAGCTGCGCAGGTTTTTGACGAGGGGGAAGGGTTAAGGTGCCGATGGAGTATTGGAGTGATGGAGTAATGAAAAATGCGAAGGAATAAAAATCGCAGGTATCAAAAATTAAGAGTGTGGCAAGATGCAATAGAATTCTATAAACAAACATTTTATGTATTTAGACATTATCCTTTTGAATTGAAGAAAGTTGCCAGTCAGGCCATCGCATCCAGCGATTCAGTTCATCGTAATATCTCGGAGGGTTACTGTAGGCGGTCCGTGCATGAATACATCAAGTTTTTATACATCGCTCTCGGATCCCTTGGGGAATCAGTTTCCGGTCTGCATGCATATCGAGTAGCCGGACAAATAAACGAGGAGGAATTCCAAAAACTGGACAATATGGCCTGTAACTTGAAAATGGATTATTAAAGCTGATTGAAAGCATTGAACGCAAGAGAGATCCGGGAGAGTGGATTGATTATCTTAACGTAAAGGAGACCAATGCCCTATATGGTCTCGAATAATCCAATACTCCATCACTCCTCTGCTCCAATACTCCAACGTAAGGATTTATTGTTATGAGCAAATCGGCAAATAAGACAATGATCGGGGCCTTTGTTGTGGGGGCGGTGGTGCTGGCGGTGGCTGCCATTGTGCTCTTTGGTTCCGGCAAATTTTTCCAAAAAACCGATCCGTGGCTAACTTTCTTCCAGGGCTCGGTGAGAGGTTTGAATGTGGGCTCACCGGTTGTGTTCAGAGGGGTTCAAGTCGGCCAGGTGACCGACATCATTGTGGGCTTTGATCCAACTCAGCTTGAAGTTCTTATTCCGGTCCTCATTGAAATCGATCCGGAAAAGTTTAAGGATATCGGTCCACGCGAGGAAAGAAGCGACCTAGATATGCACAAAGCACTAATCTCAAGGGGTTTGAGAGCTCAACTGCAAATGCAGAGTCTGGTCACCGGCCAGCTCCTGATCGATCTCGATTTTTACCCGGACACGCCCGCTAAATTAATAGGGATGGATCGGTTTAAAGACAAAATGAAAATTGAAGGCAGGTGGGAAATTCCCTCAGTCCCCACACCGCTGCAGGAGCTGGAAAAAGCCCTGGGTGAACTTAATATCAAAGAAATCACCGAGGATATAAGAAAGGCGATGGACGGTATCGCCAAACTGGCAAGCTCCACCGAACTGCATGAGGGCATCGTTGTATTGAAAGATACGCTCAAGGATGTCCAAAAATTGGCACGCAATCTGGACAGCAAAGTCGATCCCCTCTCAACCAGCCTTGATCAAACCCTGATCGAAGCCAGGGCCGGCATCGGTGATGCCCGCAAATTGATGAATGAGCAAGGGCCGGCACTCGTATCAAACATAAAAAAAGCAGCTGAATCAGCAACAACGGCCCTGGTTCATGCCAATACAACCCTGAAAAGCATTGAAAATCTGGCGGAAGAAGGCACCCAGCTGCGCCACGAAGTCTCCGCAGCGCTTACAGAAATATCGGCAGCTTCCCGCTCCGTGCGCGTTTTAGCCGACTTTATTGAACAGCACCCGGATGCCATCCTACGCGGGCGGGCTAAAGAAACTGGAGGAAACTGATGCACCAAGACAATTTTAAACTCGCATGCGCGATCCTAGTGGCATTGATGCTGCTTTTGAATGGCTGTTTCGGGGGCGGGAGCCAGACGCCTGCCACCCGATTTTATGTCCTCAATTCCTTATACAGTTAGAAAATGCCACCGTCGGGGTCGGCCCCATAAAACTTTCACAAGTGCTCGACCGCCCTCAGATCATCCTGCGCACAAGTCAAAATGAAATCCAGGTAGCCGATTTAGACCGCTGGGCAGCACCGTTAACTGAAAATATTACCAATGTGCTGGTGGACAACTTTTCGACTCTGCTTTCTACCGGATCGATTCTTAAATTTCCCTGGAAGGCCTCGTTTCCTATCGACTATCAAATCGTTTTGGAAATCACGCGCTTTGATGGCATGCCGGGAGGCAATGTTGACCTGAGAGGCCGCTGGGGTATTTTAGGCGCCATCGCCGAGATGGTTTCCGCCCAGAGCCGCCTGGTGTCAAAGCTCAGTCATGAAATTGCTGAAGAGATCAAAAAGCTTGAAGAAAAAAAATCCGGGCAGTAAGATCTTCCGAGTTTAAATTTTATAATTTGGATTGTGAATTTTTAGAGGAGAACATGAAAAAATATGTGATGTTGATTGTGGCTGCTTTTTTCCTGGCTGCCTGTAGCAGCGGCAAAACTGAATTCTTCCCGTCCCGGGGGTATTCTGCGGATGCGGCCGAAGTCATTGTTATCCGAGAAGAACGGATATTCGGATTTGGCTTCTCGATGAAAGTCCTTTTGGATGGTAAAGTGATCGCCCGGCTGAAGGCCGGGCAATATATCACTTTTTTTGTCGGTTCCGGCGTCCACACCATCGAAATACCAAATTCAACCATTAACGTCATTCTGGAAGGCGGACGCAAACATTATTTTGTGATAAAAACCGATTCATCCCAATTCGGCTTTGAAATCGAACAAGTCAGTGAAAACAAAGCAACGTCCCGGATGGCGCAGTCACAATCGATTAACTAACAATTGCGGATTGCAGATTTTGATTTTATGATTTAGGAATTTAGGAGATAAACCCCTATTCAAAAAATACGGGGCTTCTGTGCTACCGAAGCCCCGTATTTTTTATGCTATTTTCTCAGATGGCGTCAGCGCTGAACACCAGCTAAATTAAACGCCATCGATCAGATTTTAAAACTTGAACACCACTAGCACGGCAGTGAAAAGCTGGGTTTCGGAGCCTTGATCTACCACAGGGCTGTCATCATCGGCATCGCCCACCAACTGTTTGACTTGAAGCATACCCCGCAAATCCCATCTTTGCGCAAGGCCCCAGTTTGCGCCCAGATCGAGGGCTATATCTTTGATGCCTTCATCCGCATTGTAGCGGTCCAAGCCGCTGCGCTGCGCATCTCTGCGATTGACGCCAAAATAAGTTTTCATATAATCATCATCGGCATAGGTGGTGCTGGCGCCCATTGTAAACACAAATTTTTCGCTGATCGCCCAGTTGTAGCCGCCCTTGAGCGTGCTATACCAGCCCTCATAGGCATTGCCCGTATCGGCCAGTACATCAAAAAGCAAAAACCAGCCTTGCCAGTTAATGCCGCCCCAAATACCCAATTCATTGGCGTCGCTCACATCTTTCATCCGGTCCACCCGGTTGTCTTCCACATCGCCTCTTTCCTCCCGATAATTGTAAATCGGCCCCAGGCGCCAGAAGTTGCTGGGGAGCAGGTTGGCTCTCAGATTCAGCCCCAGCAATTTTACAAACATCCCATTATCAAACATGGCCGCGCCAGTCGGTACCGGCACCAACTCGTAATCAGATGAGCCTTCATAGTCCGGCTTCACACCGATGCCGCCGCCGATGGAATATTGCCCAGCCTCAACTCCCGGGGTCACCAGCAATGCGACCAGCAGCGC
>WOR8_10008571_pt1 | contig 17940 bp, 19 predicted proteins | sample DeeMarSeWOR38_10_FD_19890 | JGI IMG/M metagenome (IMG submission 19890)
ATGAAGGTCTAACATGCAAGATCACAAAATATCATTAAATAGATATTGCCCATGCACACAGTCACAGTGTCCTATTCGCGGCAATTGTGTTTTGTGCATACAGAATCATTTAGATCATAAGCTTCATATGCCGGAATGCATTCAGAATCTTGTCCGGCCTGCCATTGAATCTCTTTCAAAGCAGGTTGAATTGCAGACGAGCGACGATAGGCCAGTTACTGATTTCTGGGATGACTTTGATGGTGGTGCTTTTCTGAAGAGAACTTTAGAAAAACATAAGAAGGAATAGAACACTGGGGATAAATGAAGATGTCAGACACTCCTCCTATTGACTGACTCCTTTACTTTTCTTTGCGTGAGTGGATGGATTCTGTCCTTAAAGCTGATTTGTAGAATAAACCAGATGGAGCTTCTGGCAATGAACATAAGTTAAAACTGAATTGTTAAACAATTAGAGGATGAAAGGTCTAAAATGAAAAGGTTAGAAACCTGCTGGCAGAATTGCGGTGTTGAAGCGGATGCCGAGATTCTCGAAATCGACGCGATGGAAGACGCGATTGCTCCTCTGGACGAGCAGACGACTCGGATTAGAGAGCTTATTACACGTTATCAAGCGTGCTATCACGAGGCCGACAAGGAGGCTGAACTTATAATCGGTGCTATCGGATCTGGCTGGTGTGAGGACACAGCGGTCAAAGACATAGATTTAAAGCTCGGCGACATCTCTGCAGAAAAGCTGTTAAGCTATATTGGCAAAGCCACTCCACTGAAGGTGTGGCAGGTTGAGCGAATAGTTGACAAGGTCACAGAAGCGCTGGAGCGGAACCAATCTTATCATATGATGGTGTTCGATCTGAGGGAAATTGTCCCGGGGGCACATCCTCCGGGGGAATATTACAAAGATGAATCCGAATTTCTGGAGCAAACAAAAGAAATAATCATAAATGATACAGCGGACGGCCGGGAGGCCGAGATGTCACTGGCCATGGCTATAGATATGCTGGAGCCGTGCAACTGGGATTTCGTCGGAAGTATTGTTACTCTATTGAAGGTAATCGGTGGAGAGCTATGCCCAGAGAGACCTTATGCCTGTCATCAGCGAAATATCAAACTCAGCCCTCTTTATGACAGATTGGTGACTATTTCGAATACGCTCGGAGTTTTCTGGAAGGAGGAGGCAACGAACAAAAAGACGGATCAAAACATCCTCGATTATTTAGGTGAAGTAACGCCGATAAAACGATGGCTGTCAGCTTCTCTGGACAAAACGATAAGGCTGCAACTTGAAGCCCTATCGGATTACTGGCTGACGTTTAGTTAAATAGTAAGGCAGGATTCCGCCAATTAATATTTAAAAAATGAAAGGTCTGAAAATGAAAAGGCTACCCATTATACTGTTATTTGCAATAGTAAGTATTTCTTCATTTGCGACAAATGAGAAAAAAGAGACGGCGAAAGAAAGTGAATCAGCTTCGTTTCAGCCAAAGCCTCTTGACGACGAGTGGTTCAAGTGGCTTGTTGGCCAGTGGGAAGGCCCAGTCGAATCAGATGTGGGGACAGGTAAAACTCGAATGAAGATAGAATTCGGATTGAATGGGCAATTCTTGATTATGAAAAGCGAGGCCGAAATAACAGAAATAACTGATAAGCAAAGGCAATACCTAAAGGAGACTCTGCATGCCACTGATGAATATATCGAGAAGTCTCAAAGTTCGATTTTCGAAGAGCTTCAAATTCACACAATTGATCCAACGACAGGTGAAATTGTTGGTTATTTATTTGATGGCTTGCGTTGTATAGCCGAAGGCAGAGCCAAACACCAGGGGAATAAACAAATCGTAGAATGGAAATGGTCCGGGGCCGCCCAAGGGGCTACGAGTATATGCATTATAGAAAAAATCAGCGACAATAAGATTGTCCTTAATCACAAATACACCTTGCCGGATGGCAATAAAATGGAAGCCAAAACAGAAATGACCCGCAAGAAGGAAACAGTAATAGGTAGTAGTTCACATTCATTCTATCTGGAACCTTTTGATGACGAGTGGAGCAAGTTGCTTGTTGGCAAGTGGGAATTCACGGGCGGCGGATCAGAATTTCTTGGTGAAGACTTGGAGGGCGTCGGCGATTCAAGTGCGGAGGTGGGAGCGGGATATACTATAGAATTCCGTTTGAATGGGCAGTTCGCGATTTGGGAAAGCTGGAATGAGAAAGGCGAAATGCCTGATGAGCAAAAGAAGCAGGTGAAGGAGGCGCTTGGAAAATACGTCCCGGATGAAGAATTGGAGAGATTTGTGAGTATGCCTTACAGACAACTGTACATTCAAACAATCGATCCAAAGACCAGGGAGAGGACTGGGTATTGCTTTGATAGCCAGCGTCTGTATGGCCAAGGCAGGGGCAGGCTGGAGGCAAATAAAGAAATTATGGAATGGGAATTTTCTGGGATCGGCCGAGGGCTTACAGGTATAAGCATCATGGAGAAAATCAGCGACAATAAGTTTACCTATAGTATGACATACACTCTGCCCGTAGGAAGATAGAGATCGAAAAGTGAATTTGATCTGTATAGGGTAATCGATGAAGACCTGGATAGCACTGTTAAAAGCGATCAACATGGTCGGCAAGCACAAGATGTCGATGAAGGATCTGGTTGCACTGCTGGAGGGACTCAATGCTCGTGATGTGAAGACCTATCGCGGAAGCGGCAATGCGGTGTTCCGGCATCGGGGCAAGGACGCCGCCAGGCTGGCGAAGAGGATTAGCACCGCGGTCGGGAAGGAATACGAATTCAAGCCGCTCGTGATGCTGCTGGAGACGGAACAGCTTGCGCGGATTATCGCGGATAACCCGTTTCCCGAGGCCGAGGCCGAGCCGGGCGCACTGGTGGTGGGATTATTGACGGCCGAGCCGGAACAACCGGACTGGGAGGCATTCGAAAAGGTGAGAAGGAAAAGCGAGCGGTTCGCACTGCACGGCGATGTGTTTTACTTTTATGCACCGGAGGGATTCCACCTCTCGAAAATAGGGCCATGGCTCAAGCGATCGTTTGGTGAGGTGGACGGGACGGGCCGCACCTGGAGTACAATAGTGAAAGTGATGGCGATTGCGAAGGAGATATAAGGATTGCAGTCCACGAATACAAAAATAACAACGTATTCTAACGCAAATCCACGAGGAAATACTATGGCAAATGAGAAGAAAAATAAATCAGTGTCGATGAAGACATCTGAGAAACCACAGGCAAAAATCCAGATAATCGAGATGACCTCGAAGGACGCTGGAAAGGTGCCACTGTGCGGGCACAAAGATCCGAGCAAAGAGCCCTACCAACACAAGTTCCAGTGGATAACCAAACGAATGTCTGAAGGTCTGAAGGTGAAGATGCTTGGTACACCAGACGATGGACTCGTAGGGTATATCGAATACTTACCAAGTGAACGTGCATGGAGAGCCGTGAACGCTGAGAATTACATGTTCATTCACTGCATATACATCGGGAAAAAGAGGTGCAAGGGCAAAGGTTTTGGCACACTCCTTATTAAGGAATGTATGAAGGATGCCAAGAAGGCAGATATGAATGGTGTGGCAGTCGTAACACGCGATGGTACCTGGATGGCCGGAAAGGAATTGTTCCTCAAGAACGGGTTTGAGGAGGTTGACAAAGCTCTTCCGGATTTTTCACTGCTCGTGAAGAAATTTAAGAAATCCGCACCAACACCGAGCTTTAAGGGCCAGTGGGATAAGAAACGAAAGAAATTCGGTAAGGGCCTTACGATTATAACCTCCGGCCAATGCCCTCATAATGTAAAAATGGTTAACGACATTACCGAGATTGCCAGGCCCAGAACGCACCGTGGCCTTATGCCGTAGCAGGCCTGCTGTACGATGGCGAACTTGTTGCTGACCATACCATAAGCGGCACGAGATTTCGGCTCATCATGGAGAGAGAGATAGGAATAGAAGTGATTCGTAAAAAATAACAATCAAAGTATTCCAACGCAAATCTATGAGGAAATACAATGGCAAAAGAGAAGAAATATAAATTAGTGCCGTATGATATGGTTTCACCCGGTTTTGAGGCCGTATATACCGGAGAGATCTCCTCTACAGAAGTCCGGGAGAACGAAATGATTTCTGCACTCTATTCAGATGCCGATGGCAATCTCATACGCCAGTGGTCAACCGTCCCCTGGACCTTTCCCGGCAAGGAGAATGAATGGGATGATGAAACCAAGATCCTGAATGAGATGCAGGCCAAGCTGGGCCCTTTGAACAATAGTATCCGCCAGATTCGTGCCCATATCGGGAACCTTGTGCCGTGTGATAGCGGATTCCCCATTACTGTTGATGAGTTGCTGAATGCTATCGGCCAGGGAAAACTGGATGAGCCCTCATTTCATAACGGTTGCTGGAGCTTTTATCTTGGTATGTGGTGGGAGCAGAAAACAACCCAGCCGCTTCAAACAGAAAGTATGAGAACCATACGTACCGTTTTACAAGAATACCTTGCAGGCAGGTCGAGAGACGACTCAATTCAGAAATTCTCAGCCGCCGCGGGATTTATTGCTCGTACATACCAGTGGCTCGGTCCTGCATCCGAGTTGACGGAAGTCCAGAAGCTGATGCTGGAGCGGATGTTCCTTACCATCGATTTCTTTATCTCGGATCCTGAAAAAACAGAGGTTGAGGATATCGTAAATGATCTTTTTTCCGAAGAAGGCGGTCGTGGAATTAGTCTCGATGCAGAGATATCAATGAAGGCAGGGCTGCCACAAATCCATCCGTGGTGGAATCCGAAATTTCAGGAAAACCTTGATAGTCTTGAGAATCCTCAGAAAAAAGAGTTATATAGAACCTGCTGCAACATAGCTTCCGGAGTTTATACATTATCCGACTGTCATCATAACACATTTCGCATCATTGAAAGCTGGATTCATGGTATTGGGATGGGAAAATCGAGCATTCCGACTCGTAAGGCCGGAGTAGAAAGGGAGAGAATGGGGCACCTGCTGTTTGGTTATGTCCTTGGGCTGGATAAGTGGCTGGTTGGTGTACCGATGCAGTTTTTACTGCTCGATTTAGGGCATATCGACATTGGCTTTGAAGTTAAAAACGAGATACTCCGGGTGTATGCATATCTTGGCGAGAAAAGAACACCGGTGAAAGAATGGCTCGCCGGATGTTTGTGGCACAACCTTATGTATAGTTACATGGACGCCAACAATCCCGCAGGCCTCGTTCACCACAAGGAGTTGCTCGAACAAGCTGAGCAGGTGGGTATCAGCCTGCGTGAGTGGATGGATTCTGTCCTTAAAGATGATTTGTAAAAAAAGCCAGATGAAACTTCTTACGATAAACACAAGTTAAAACTGAATTGTTAAACAATTAAAAGATGAAGGTCTAACATGCAAGATCACAAAATATCATTAAATAGATATTGCCCATGCACACAGTCACAGTGTCCTATTCGTGGCAATTGTGTTTTGTGCATACAGAATCATTTAGATCATAAGCGTCATATACCGGAATGCATTCAGACTCTTGTCCGACCAGCTATTGAATCTCTTTCAAAGCAGGTTGAATTGAAGACGAGCGACGATAGGCCAGTTACTGATTTCTGGGATGAATTTGATTGTGATGCTTTTCTGAAGAGAACTTTAGAAAAGCATAAGAAGGAATAGAACATTGGAGATAAATAAAGATGTCAGACACTTTATTTATTGACTGATCCCCTTACCTTTTCGTGAGTGCATGGATTCTGTCCTTGAAGCTGATTTGTAAAATAAGCCGGATGAAACTTCTTGCAATAAACATAAGTTAAAACTGAATTGTTAAACAATTAAAGAATAAAAGGAGACCTCAAATGAAACATATATCTACTGTACTGCTCGTTGTGATGGTAAGCATGGCTTCTTGTGCGATAAATGAAGAAAAACAGATAGCGAAAGAAAGTGGATCAGCTTCGTTTCAGCCGAAACCTCTTGGTGACGATTGGAGCAAGTGGCTTGTAGGCGAGTGGAATGTCGTCTCGGGCGAATCATCGGTTACCGACGAATCGGGAAAAGCGACTAAAATCGATTTAGACGACGTGGATGAGGAAGGGACAGGCGGCTTCAAAATAGAGTTCGGTTTAAATGGGCAGTTCCTAATCATCAGAGGAAGTAGCGGCGAGATGACTGATGAGCAAAAGAAACAGATTAAGGATGCATTTAAAGAGACGACAAACGCTTCTGATGAAGACATCGAAAGATTCCTGAGTATGCCTTACAAATCGCTGCAAATTAAAACAATCGATCCTAAAGCCGGCGAAGTTATTGAATACTTGTTTGATAGCCAGCGTTGTATAGCCCAAGGCAGAGGCAAACGCCAGGGGAATAAAGAAATCATGGAGTGGGTGTGGTCCGCGACCGCCCAGGGGGCTACAAGTGTAAGCACCATAGAAAAAATCAATGACGATAAGTTTACCTATAATCACAAATATATTCTGCCCAACGGCAATAAAATGGAAGACAACGCTGTATTTACTCGCAAGAAGATAAAGACCGAAAAGTAAATCTGAACTGTTTCAGACAGGAGAATCAAGTATGTCAGAGATATTTCCTGAACCGATAAGAAATTTGCCCCAGGCAGACATTTTATTGAGTGGCCTTAAGGCATATCTTTCTCAGGCAGAGAATCATCAGATTCTTTTTATGGAATTTACCGAGGATGCCGAAGTGCAGCAGCACAGTCACGAGGCTCAGTGGGGCGTTGTTTTAGCGGGAAAGATAGATTTGACAATTGACGGCATCGAGCGAACATATACAAAAGGCGACAGCGTCTTTATCCCTAAAGGAGCAAAACACTCCGCAAAAGCCTATGCTGGTTATGCAGATGTTTCGTTTTTTAATCAAAAAGACCGCTACAAAATGAAAGAATAATATTGTCCTGCTCAGGAAAAAAAGAAAGAATCATGGAGATGACAGATGCCACAGAAAATAGATATTATCGCTGAAAATGTTCAGGTTGAAGCAGAATTAAACGACAGCCCAACGGCAGAGAAAATAATCAGCAAGCTACCTATAGAAGCATTGGCCCAACGCTGGGGTGGAGAGATATATTTCTCGATACCCGTTACGGCTGAACTTGAAACCGACAGCCGGGAAGTATTAGAAGCCGGAGAATTAGGATTCTGGCCGACTGGAAGTGCTTTCTGCATATTCTTCGGCCCCACACCAGCATCACAGGGAGATGAAATCCGTGCCGCTTCGGCTGTCAATATCATTGGAAAAATGAAAAGCGACTGGGCTAAGCTATGGAATGTCTCCAGCGGAAGCAGCATTGTTATCAAAGCGATGGGTGGCAGCCACTGAGCGAACAAACACAGGATAGCTACAGCCTAACGAAAAGGCAGAGATATATGAAAGGTAACGTGTAAAAGAGTCAAACAACAAAATAAAGCTGGATTGGATGGCGCAAAAACTATTTTGCACCCTCACGCTCTCCATGGACGTTGTCTGTTCGAATTCGCGGATATTTTATCTCTGGCAATAAGCACATTTTCAGTAATCTGGAAATCAAACATCCCTACGCATACAAAATCGGCCCCATTTGCAAAAGCATACTCGAAGCCTTCGCTCGGATGGATAGCACCCGCCGCCAACACCTTGAAAGCAATCCACGGCTTTTCTACCTTCTTCATGAATTCGATTGTCCTCTCAGGACTGATGGACCAGATATTATCATGATCATAGGGACTGCCGCTGTCGACATTAAATTCTACTCTGTCCTCTTTCGGCGTAGCAGACCAATAATTGCCGTGGTGCAGTGTCTTCATGTAAAAATCAACATTGATTCCTGCTTTTTCGACTGCAACAGGCACTTCCACCGAATGGCCGCCAATGCCGACGATTAATCCGTTGCTCTTTATAAAATCGACAGCCTTGCCGAGCAGATCGACACGGCCGTTCTTCACAAAGCTGTCTCCGACGCCACCCTGTATATACGCCCCAACTGCTCCATTATCAACAGCCCTTTTTATATCGCTTGTCAAGTCGTTTGTTTTTGGGTGTGTCTGCGCAATCCACTGTATTTTTCCGCCTCTCTCTTTCCAAAACTTGCTGAGATACCTTGAGGAGGCCGTTATCATTGCATTTATTCCTTCCTCCTCACATTTCTCAAGAGTCTCCATTATCTTTTCTTCTGTACTGTAGGCCAAAAACAAATCACGCAGATAACTCAGATCTCTGCTGTGGGACCAGCCGCTAAACTGATTACCGCCAAGAATTAACCTGCTTATTCGAACGTTACCAATCCTGCCTGCTGGAAACGCATTAGCAGACTTTTCCCGGTCCGGCACGTTCGTTCTTTCCGCCATCGCTGCCGACGAAGCCATCCGTGGAAAACCGGATGCAGTTGTGACTGCTGCTGATGTGACGATAGATTTTTTAACGAACTGACGGCGATTAAAACGTTTTTTCATTCTATAATCCTCTAAATTAAACCGGGCCCACAACATCTCGTCTCAGATAACATTTCTGTGACGAGCAAGAATCCGGGTCAGAATAATCCCCGGTTTCGCCTCCATTATACTTCCTTTATTATAGATATCCCTATAGATTTTCTTGATAATTGAGGCTGGATAGACTATAGTACCTGAGCCAAGTAAAACGTAAAAAGGTAAAAAGCCTGCCCCTTCGGCAAGCTCAGGGCAGGCTCTGAGCGAAGTCGAATCGGTAAAAAGTGAAAAAACAATAATTAAGAAAGGTAGAAATGGCAACATATAAGATTGCAGTAATGCCGGGAGATGGTACCGGCCCGGAAGTTACGGTTGAGGCAGTAAAAGTGTTGAAAGCCGCCGCGGCTAAGTTCGGTTTCAAGCTGGACTTAACCGAATTCGATTTCGGCGGCGAAAGATGGAAAAAAACCGGCGAGACCCTGCCGGATAGCGGTGTTGAAGAGCTTCGCAAATTCGATTCGATTCTGCTAGGTGCTATCGGGCACCCGGACGTGGCACCGGGAATTCTCGAAAAAGGCATCCTGCTGAAGGCCCGGTTCGAGCTGGATCAGTATATCAACCTGCGCCCGGTCAAGCTATATCCCGGCGTGGAAACGCCGACGTGGAAACGCCGATTAAGGACAAAGGGCCAGATGATATCGATTTTGTGGTCGTTCGCGAGAACACCGGCGACCTCTATACCGGAACGGGCGGCTTTACTATGAAAGGTACGCCGCAGGAAGTGGCCGTACAGTCTGCCGTCTATAATCGCTTCCAGGTGGATCGCTGTCTTAAGTACGCGTTCGAATATGCCCGCAAGCACGGCAAGAAAACACGCGGCAAAGGCAAAGAGAACACGCTTGCCCTGGTAGGCAAGACCAATGTGCTCACGTATATTTACGATTTGTGGGAGCGGGCCTTCCATGAGATGGGTAAAGCCAAATATCCGGAGATCCGAAGGGATTATTATCATGTGGATGCGACGTGCATGTGGATGGTCAAGAATCCAGAATGGTTCGACGTGCTTGTCACCGGCAATATGTTCGGCGATATCATCACCGACCTCGGCGCGATGGTCCAGGGCGGCATGGGTATAGCGGCCGGCGGAAATATCAATCCCGAGGGCGTCAGCATGTTCGAGCCAATTGGCGGAAGCGCACCAAAATATACGGGCAAGGGTGTTATCAATCCATTGGCGGCGATTTGCTCGGGCCAGATGATGCTGGAGACTCTGGGCGAGGAAAAGGCGGCTGAGAGCATCGAAGAAGCCGTAAAGTTCGTCACCGGCAATAAGCTTAAATCTATGCAGGCCGGACGAATGGGATATTCAACCAGCGAAGTCGGAGACTTAGTCGCGGAAAAAGTAGCTGACTGAGGAAAAAGTAAAAAGGTAAAAGGAAGAAGGGAGCAAATTAGTGTGGCAAAGCCACAAGATATTGTTGCCAGTACTTTTCAATTTGCTTTAAGCATTATCGAGTTGGCCAACCAACTTGATGATAGTAGAGGATCGTCAAGAGTGCTCACAAGGCAACTTCTGCGATCCGGTACTTCTATTGGCGCAAATATAGAAGAAGCCCAAGCTGCGGAAAGCAAGGCTGACTTCGTACATAAATATAATATTGCTCTCAAGGAAGCACGTGAGACAAAATATTGGCTCAGGCTAATAAGCGATTCTAATGGATCGAAAGTGACAGATTTAGATTCTCTTATCAAGGAATCAGATGAAATTTGTCGAATTATAGCTCAAATTGTAATCAATGCTCGAAAAGCAAAATAGATATATTTTTTACTTTTACCTTTTGACTTTTTACTTGAATTATTGTGCCTGCGAATCTGACACCGGAATATTTTAAGGCAGAGAAGTGGTATAAAAGCGCCACGACGAACGAGGAGAAAATACTCGCGCTGGAACGTATGCTGGCTGTGATGCCCAAGCACAAGGGCACGGACCACCTGAAGGCCGACCTGCGGAAGAAGCTAAGCAAGCTGAAAGACGCCGGACCCCAAAAAAAGGGCGGAACGCATGTGGATATATTTCATGTGCCCAAGGGCGGAGCGGGCCAGATAGTGCTGTTGGGGGCACCTAACTGCGGCAAGAGTTCCATCGTTGCCGCGCTAACCAATGCGAAGGTCAACGTAGCGGATTTTCCTTTCGCAACGAGCGGGCCGGTGCCGGGAATGGTGACGTTCGAAGACATTCAGATTCAATTAGTCGATATGCCGCCGATTACCGCCGACTACAGCGCGCCGGGCCAGGTAGGAACGTACCGCAACTGTGACCTGATAGGAATCGTCATCGACCTTTCAGGGGATGTGGTTGAGCAGCTCGACGTCTGTATGGACTTTCTGGAATCGAGAAACTTGCTCATCGACGCTGAAACTCCGGCCTCCGACGACCAGGGCAACGCTCTTGCCAAGGAAGCATTCTTCATCTGCACAAAATCCGACATCGCCCAAGCCGGTGCACTTGAAGACTTAAAGCAATTGTGCGAACGTCCTCTGGAATTCGTCGAGATTTCCGCTGTTACGGGTGTGGGCCTCGAAGAACTCACCGCCGCGTTCTACCGCATGCTGAAAATAATCCGAGTTTACGCCAAGCCCCCCGGCAAGCCCGCGGACATGACCGAGCCGTTCACACTGCCTGTCGGCTCAACCGTCATGGACCTTGCCACCGAAATCCACCGCCAGCTGGCTGAAAAGTTGAAATTCGCAAGAATCTGGGGCACCGGTGTTTACGATGGCCAAAACACCCAGCGAACCCACGTCTTGAACGACAAAGACATTATTGAATTGCATTTCTCCTGATTCGGCTTAAAATGTCTCTGATTAGACTTACGTTTACTGTCTTCAAAAGCGAAAAAAGGCTCTGGAAAAAATTGGAAAGGAGATTTGAAATGTTAAAAGCACGTTTTATCTACGCAGGTTTTCTGGCAATCGTGATATCGGTTGGCGCCATTCAACCAGCGGTTACCGTCGGCTCCGAACATGCTGTGACGATTGATGCCAGCAAGACCGGAGAGCCGATTTCCAAGTTTATTTACGGCCAGTTTATCGAACACCTCGGTCGATGCATCTACGGTGGAATATGGGCAGAGATGCTCGAAGACCGCAAGTTCTATTTCCCAATCACGGACGAGTACGATCCCTATCGCGGTACCCGGAGCGTCTCCAAAGACAGTCCATTCGCGGTCGTAGGCGCCTCTCCCTGGCAAATCATCGGGCCGGCCGATTCAGTGTCGATGGTAAAGGAAGATTCGTTCGTCGGCGAGCACACACCGCTCATTAAACCCGGCGGGGGAATCCAGCAACTTGACCTGGGACTGGTAAAAAATAAGAAATACGTCGGCTATATCTATCTCAAGCCCCAGCGGCAAAATACAAGCGTTTCGATAGCTCTGGTTTGGGGTGACGAGCCCGATCAACAAGAGTCCGTTCAGACCCTGGTTGCCGCGAATGACTACAACAAGTACCCTTTCGAGTTCACCGCAGGTGCCGATACAATCAAGGGTAAGCTTCAAATAGAGGTCTCCCAGGCCCCATGCTTTATGGGTAGCGTCTCTCTTATGCCCGCGGACAATATCGAAGGCATGCGCGCCGACACGCTGGAGCTTCTCAAAGAGCTTAACGCCCCGATGTATCGCTGGCCTGGCGGCAACTTCGTCAGCGGCTACGACTGGCGCGACGGCATAGGCCCTCGTGACAAACGACCGCCCCGCATGAATCCCGCCTGGACAGGCGTCGAGCACAATGACTTCGGTTTCAATGAATTCATACGTTTCTGCCACCTGGTTAAAGCCGAGCCGATGGTTACCGTCAATACCGGCTTCGGGGATGCTTACTCAGCGGCCGCCCAGCTTGAATACTCAAATGGTTCGATCGATACGCTCATGGGTGCTGCAAGGGCTAAAAACGGGATGGCGGAACCGTTCGGCGTTCGCTATTGGGCCATCGGCAACGAAATGTGGGGCCGCTGGCAGCTCGGCTATATGAGCCTCAATCATTATGTACGCAAACATAATTGGGTAGTAGATAAGATGCGCGAAGTGGATCCGGATATCATCCCGATCGCTTCGGGTAATGCCGGCCAGTGGAGCGAAGGTCTGCTGAAAAATTGCTCCGATCACATCGACCTTATCGCCGAGCATTTTTACTGCCAGGAAAAATCCGATCTTGTAGAACATATCGCCCAAATCGCCGAAAATATTAAACGAAAGGTGGAATTTCACAAGGGCCTTCGTGAAAAGCTGGACACGCTGAAAGGAAAAGAAATTCAAATCGCCATGACCGAGTGGAACTACTGGTACGGCCGGCACGAATTTGGCGAGCTGGGGACGCGGTATTTCCATAAAGACGGCCTAGGAATCGCCAAAGGTCTGCATGAATACTTCCGTAACTCGGACATCATTTTCCTGGCAAATTATGCCCAGACAGTCAACGTCATAGGCTGCATCAAAACGAGCAAAACCGACGCCGCCTTCGCAACAACGGGACTCGTGCTTAAATTATATCGAAACAATTTCGGGACTATCCCTGTTTCAGTAACCGGTGCCGTAGATCCTCTTGATATCTCGGCAGCCTGGACCAAGGATCGCAAGGCACTCACTATCGGAGTGGTTAATCCCACCGATAAAGAACAACAAATCGCGCTTAACTTAAAAGGTGCGCAACTGGCGGGAACCGGCAAGTTTGGCTTGATAGCACATTCGGATCCCATGGCTTATAACGAACCGGGTAAAGAGCCCAAAGTCAAAATCGAGGATGAAGAAATTTCACCTGCCTCAAACAGTCTGACGGTACCGCCCATGTGTGCCGGCGTTTACACGCTACCGGTCAAACAATAAACTTTTGCTACAATGCGTTTTACACGATTCGAGGAAGGAAGCGGCTATTGCGGCAAATGCCTGAAACAGGTGCCGGTATATAGAGTAAGAGTCAGACACCTGCCGCACTTGATTTTAACTTTGTGCACTGTCGGCGTTTGGGCGATTATCTGGATTAGTGAAATCAGAAAAATCCATAACTGGATATGTCTTGACTGCGGCGCAACAGTGTATAAAATAATGAGTTAGCAACAAGAAAAACTTGAAAGAAGGATTTTATTTTATGGAATGCAATAAAGAACAAAACCTCCAGAACTGCAACTGTTCATATCCCGGCTGCCCCAGAAAAGGAATATGCTGTGAGTGTTTGAGCTACCACCTGTCATCGAATCAATTGCCGGCCTGCTGCTTCCCCGATGATGTCGAAAGAACCTACGACCGCAGCTTCAGGGCCTTCGGCAAGGCCTGGAACTTATAAACCCGGTATCCTTCATAAACACCTGCAGTATGTTGTTCATGCACAATGTATGAGTGGGTGAGATAAATAGAGACGCTCTCAAAGCCTATTGTGGCCGGATGATTAGGAATTCTGTTCATGAAGTCACCCAGGAAAATGAAGAGCAGTAGTTTGCGAACGGCAAGACGACTACAATTATTGTGTATATTGGTGTTGGTCGGCAGAATTATTGTTTCATGTGAAAGTCCTCAGCCGATACTGCCCACGATTCAGTATAACGAACCGTATCGTCCGATTCCGATAGCATCACGTGGGCGGGCTCAGGTCCATCAACTCGTTCGATTTTTTACCGAGACGAATCCGAGGATCGGCAACAATTATTTGACCATGCTCGCCCGTACCTATATCGACGAGGCTGAAGCGGAAGGAATTAACAGCGACATCGCATTTTGCCAGATGGTGCATGAGACCAACTACCTGCGTTTCGGCGATGATGTGCAACCGGGACAAAATAACTTCTGCGGGCTCGGAGCCACAGGTAAGGACGAACCGGGACTATCTTTTCCCTCGGTCGAGATCGGCGTTCGGGCCCATATTCAGCATCTTAAGGCATATGCAAATGCTCAGCCGTTGCGCAAGAAGCTGGTCGATCCGCGATTCGGCCGAGTTCGCCGCGCCCAGGCACCCTACATAGAATACCTGGCGGGAACATGGGCAAAGGATCCTCAATACAGCGTCAAACTCAAGCGAAAACTCGAAGCGCTGGAGAAACATCTGTAGATACCCGGGATATAGATTGAGCTGATAAAAAGTTGTAATCCGGCCGATCTGCAGCTTTCCAGCAAAAAGATAATCGAGTATATGGATGTTATAATGAACACACGCCGGGCATTGATTCCTTCCCGGCGTGTGATATATCCTAACGACTTTACTTGCGGGTTAAGGGAAAAATTATTGCTCCGTCGCCTGATTCGAGGTAAGTGGGACGGTACATCGAGCCAGGCTCACTCGCAACCAAAGTAAGCTTGTTACCATCGAGCTTATAAATACAAAGCGCGGTTGTACCAACGTACTCCGGTTGCGAACAATTATTAATCTTAAAATCGGCCTGTTTCGGATTCGTTTTGTCACTCAGCGTCAATGTGCCCGAATAGAAGATAGACTCCGGACCTTTTACTTCAACTTTTCCATTTGAGATAACAAAAGTCCACTGGCCCCAATATTCACCTTCTGTTACCCCTACCCACGTCCCATCAAGCTCAGAGCTCCCTCCGGATGTCTGGGCAGGATTCTCTTTCAGGCGTTTAAATGTCGTTTCTCCTCTGGCCTGAGCGGCACGAGTGCCTGACTCGACGGCATATTCTTTAACCCTGAAGCTGTCGTTATCGACCTTTATGAAAAACATGTCCATCGTTTCGGCTGTACCATCCGCATCAAGGCGCTCATTTCTGTTGAACGTACCCTCGTAATCTGCAGCCCAGGTGCCATTCCACGTGCCACCCATGTTGTCGGCTCCCAACTGGATCACTTCTTCCTTTGACGCCACATACATAATCATGCCGTGATACCTGAAATCTTCTATCTTCACGTTTACACACATGGCGTATTTGTCCAGTATCCATTTGTACTCAAGCTCGACCTGCCTGCCATTGTCGTCCGTGGCCGTCCATTTGCCGATCAACCACTCATATCCGTACTCAGCGACAAGATCTCCGAGCCTGTCCTGCGCGCCTGCGGGAATTGCAGAGATAGTCAAAAGCATCGCAATTACCAAAGATATATTTCTCACACTCATTCAATTCTCCTTTCTTTCATTACGATTGGCTGTTACAAAACAAACACATAATACCATTCTAAAGGACAGACAGCAATGCCGGATTTCCAAAGGCTGATACCCTCGACCAGTCAGTGCTGTATTATCTTCTATTATGATGATTTAATTCTGATTTTCAACCCTGAATTTAGTTGTTTTAAGCCTCATACCGAAGACAAATCGCATCGGATTAAAACGTCTGATTAGCAATTCGTAGGCAGATGCGATAAGGATAAAAGATATGACGCTGATAACCAGAAATTTAGTTAAAATCACTGTGTTCCACCGCACGACATACCAGCCGACCAGTAGTATAAACGTCTGGTGCAGCATGTAAAAAGGCAGGACCGCCTCATTGCAATACTCCAGCACATTGTTACGAAAATTCAAATATCTGGCACTCATCCCAACAAAAAAGATCATCCAGCATAATGTTTGCACGCTCATCACGAACTGAAAGAGCAGATACAATCCCAACCGAGAGAAACCCTGGCCGGGCATCGGCTGGTAGCCAAGACCCATGACCAGATACCCTTCGGCGCAGAAGCTAACAATCGCCAGAGGTAAGCAAATCCAGGCATGTCTCTTCAGGCTCTGCGTGAATCGCTCATCCGCAGGAAGTATATAACCCATCAAAAAGCAGAGCAGGTAATAAACCAGATCAGCATAGGTGTGGTCACCACGGAAAAATCCCCGCAGACAGGCCTGAACCAAAAACAGCGGCACCAACAGCAGAAATATTGCTCCACGCCTTTCACACCACCGAGCCAATATGGAAATCAACTTTTTTCCGGATTCCGACTTCAGGAATATCATGAGGGGCAGGCAGAACAGGGAAATAGCAAAGAGAAAGGCAAGAAACCAGAGGTGTCCGGACCAGGGAAAAATGAAGGGAGGAAGCAACTCGAAATTAAAGTCCCTGAAAAAAGATGGGTAGAATTCTAAGAACGAACCGGGAAATAGTCCATTGGTGAGCCTATCCCAGTACAATTGAGGGGGCAGCAAAATGAAGACGCCCACGGTATATAAGGGTACCAAAAGCCTCAATACCCTCTCACGAAGATACCGGACGGCGGTCCTGGATTTCAGTGCATACCACGAGCCGACACCTGAGAGCAGGAAAAAGAGCGGCATAATCCATGAATGTAATAGGGCCACGAACAGAAACATGCCGAAGCTTTGATCGGCATTTTTAACATGCCAGGGATAGGGATCATAAAATCTGGCATTGTGGAAGAAAAACACCATCACAATGGCAAATACCCTCAGCCAGTCAATGTCATATCTGCGTTCTTTCATTGCCTTCGTACGAGTCTCAGCATCAATTGTCTTTATCGTAATAGAAAGCAGATATTCTCCTTTGTGATTACCGGCTGTCAAGCTTTTCCTATTTGGCAAAATCAATATTACCGTTGTCGGAATAAGCATATCAATTTTGCACTATCCTTCTGGACAAACAAAATAAATTTTTCCAAGACTTTTTACTACAACAGCGCATAAAAAAGCCGGGCCTGAAACCGGCCCAGCCTTTTAGATTATATAGCATTTTGGTGTGTCTGCTATGGCTCTACGATCCCTGGCCTTTCAACCCCCTTGTAGTCCGGCGGGATGTTCGGCTCGAAGATGCCAGGATCCAGCTCCACATCCCACTGGAATTGGTCCATTACGCAATCTGATTCCCCCACCTCTCCTTCATACTCAGCACTTATCTTCCTCTCAAATAGGATCGGATACCCTGTTTCGGTGTTAATCCATAATCGCAGCAGCACATCCAGACGTTTGTAATGTTCAGGAATTGGGCCCATGCAAGCTGGATCGGTCGTCTCAATACCTTCGCACAATACCCCCTCGATAGTTTTCTGCGCGAGTTTACGGTGCTCGCCGGATAGGATCGTCTGTACTAGGACCTCGGGATTCACCGCACCCTCGTGCTGCTCCGGGAAAACTCCACTTAAACCGGCTTTCTTATATATAGTTGTCACGTAGAACTTCTTTATGTGATAGACGTCTATGAAAGTATCTGTGTCGTAGCCTGTGAAGTCTGTGTAGCAGGTCCGTGTAATCTGCCCGTCTTTATAGAATTCCGTTCGGCAGTATTTCGGTGAGTTGTATATGATTGAATAGTCATCTTCGTGGGATGGATCGAGTTTCTTACATCGGACGATCAATCCACGGCTGGCTTGGACTTTTCTGGCGACTTCAGCCCAGACGACGCCGGAAGTCTTATCGGTGCCGATGAATTCGAATAATCCCAGAACGACCAGAGCAATAATCACCGCCGCAGCGGTTAATTTTAAAATTGAACTTTTCATTATTGTTCTCCAAAAATAAAGCCCTATTCGGGGCTTTTTTTGTTGTTTGAGTATGTCGA
>WOR8_10008879_pt1 | contig 17934 bp, 16 predicted proteins | sample DeeMarSeWOR38_10_FD_19890 | JGI IMG/M metagenome (IMG submission 19890)
AAGATCAGCGGCGGATAAATGCCTTTGCGCACCCCGAAGTAAAGATAGTTCAGTACACTACCCTCTTCATAGATGCCCAGGCCCAGACCTTTAAATACCGGGATGTTGCCTACGAGAATACCGAAGCCAATGGGGACGAGAAGCAGTGGCTCATAGTGTTTGGCAATACCCAGATAGAGGAAAAAGAGCCCCACTGCGATCATGATCAAGTGGCGGTAATCGGCCATCCCAAAGCCGGTGTTGTGAAAGAAATTTGCCAGGAGCTCCATATAATCCCTCGTTCATTTGCTGTAACAAATGTAATAATTAGCCTAAAAAGTTGCCATTTTAAGGCGAGCTTTCTTCTTCATCCCCTTTAGCCCAGCGAAACAGCCCATCGGGCTCACCTAGTATTTTACCCGACAGAATTAACCGACAAATGGTGGAGTGAGGTCTTGCCAGTCTATGTTCAGCCAGCATCAGGAGACGAGGCAGCTTGAATGGTTCACCCAGGTGAGCAGTGAGCAGACGCAAAGACTCCTCGGCTTCATCCGGATCCTTTTCCTCCAGTCTCTCCTCTGCGACTGGAGTTGCAGGAGCGGGTGGTTTCTTCACCGGATAGAAACGGTCTCTAAGAGTTATGACAATGGACTTTGGGGTTTGACCATTCAAGCGGTCGAATACGTGGGGGAACAGGGTGATTATAAAAGCCAGGGAGGCCAGCCCGAAAAAGACGATGGAGATCCCCAGGGCCGCAATGAGCCAGCCGCTGGCTGCATTAATTGCTGAAAAACCGCCCATAGATCTACCTTCCGCCTTTCAGTCTGCGCCTGACTGCTTCTGCGAGGAACGGTATCCGATTGGCCACCCTTTCAGATACCATACGCATGATCTTGGTTCCCATGGCCACGTTGCTCTGGATGAGACGCAACATCTCGCTCCCGGGAAAAGAGATAAAAGAGCAGTCAGTGAGACAGATGACATCTCCAGCGTAGTGGGTCGGATGGATTATGGCTGACCAGCCCACCACCTCACCATGTCCGTGAAGGGTCAGGGCCCGACCGTCCTTGAAGGCGACCATAAGATTTCCCTGGTCCATAACGTAGAAGGTGCGGGCTGGCTGCCCCTCGTTAATGATTGTTTCCCCCTCACTGGCATGGACCACGTCCGCGATCTTGGCCAGAGCAGCCAGTTCGTTCGGCTCCAGGTCGAGAAAAATATCATACTTTCTGAGTTCCTGTGCCGGAATCATGCTTCGCACTCCTTCTTTGCAACTACCAGTGAGATGGCGTCGTTTATTTATGTGGGTGGGATCGTATGCTCAATAACGGTACGGGACAACGGCGAAACATTTTTTCTGCAGTGTGGCCAAAAAATACCTCTGCAATATCACTTCGGCCCTTTGAGCCCATGACCATAAGATCAGCGCCCTCATTTTTTACTGCATTGATTAATTCCTGGAATGGAACCCCAACTCGAAACACTTTATCAATGGCAAGATGAGTACAATTTGCATCTTCTATTAACGAGTCAATTTTCTTGGATAATTCTTCCTTTTTATTTTGTACATAGAGCTTCATTGTCTCTTTCTTATATTTCTCAACAGAGCTTGAGAACATGTCCTCCTTGGTGATAGTGCGAAGAGCCTTGAGATCTCTTTCATTGATTATATTCACAATAACCAGGTTTGCTCCTAAACTATCTGCCAACTGAACAGCGTATGCAAAAGCATTCCTGGAATACTTCGAGAAGTCAAAAGCCACCATTATTTTGCTGATCTTTTTCATTTCTTCATCCCCTCCTCATGCCTAACTGATCATCCCTCCGAATCTATCTATTTGCCTGCAGTTGAAACAAACTGGGATGTAGCCAAGTCAGGCGGCCAAATGGTTTGAAACCTACCATTTATGATCTGCATAACCAGGGTGCGAACGCTGTTCTGCCTCTCGAAATCTTCATAGGAGTAGAACTTGACTGGGCCGAATGGGGTAATTATGAAGGTCTGATTCAATGCTAACCTTATGTCTTTGGGGTCGTGGGATTCGGCCCGTTTCAAACCATCCGCTGCCACCAGAAGAGCCGAGTAGGCTTCAGCGCCGTGATAACTTGGTTCCGCAGCATAAATCTTCACGTATCTATTGAAATATTCTTTTGCTCCGGGGTACGACAGATGCTCGGACCACAGCGTGGCGGTTAACAAGTAGTTGGCTAAATCTCCGGCCCTCTTGACAAATTCTTCCAGGGCAAAACCAGCTGCACCTCCACACAGCAATGAGCTGATCTTTAATTCCCGGATAGTTTTTACTAGAGCAACAGCATCTTCAAGATAAGAGATCATATAGATCACATCCGGAGTCTCTTCCGTCAGGGGAGCAAGCAGGGGTCGAAAGTAAGTCCGGCTCGCCCTTTTTCTGTCATAGCCGATGAGGGCACGAACTTCGATGGCATTGTCCTCACAAAAGCTCATCATCCTCATGGCGCCATTGGTCCCGAACATGCTGTTTTCGTAAATAATGGCCATGGATTTCGGCTTGTAATTCTTGATCCAAAAATCTTCCAACCCTTTAGTGTACTCACTGATAGGGGGGTTGAGCCTGAAGATATTCTTCCATCCCTTCTGAGTGATTCTGTCAGCCGAGGCAGTACTGACGAGGAAGGGCACATCCAGTTTCTGCGCTGTCCTGGCCATGACGTACGTTGGGCTCGAGGAATAGCCGCCTACAAGCATAATTACCTTGTGGTCAATGACCAATTTCTTAACCACATCCTCTCCTAAGGCCTCTTTCCCCTGGGTATCAACATAGACAAGCTCCAAAGGACGGCCATTGATTCCTCCCTGTTTATTGATGGATTCCCTGGCCATTTCAAAAGAATTCCGCATCATGGTACCGAATTCTTTGAGATTTCCTGTTAGTGGGAGCGGAACTCCTACAATCACTGGAGAGGTGTCTTTTGCTGTCCTCTGAGCCGCCCTGCCAGCCCCCGGCGTAAAAGTAATCGCCAGCGCCAGCCAGCCTGTGACAGCAAAAAATAGAACCCTTTTGATCAAGCATTTCATTTCTCGTCCCTCGTCTAGAGAAGATCACCAGAAAATTATTCCCTGGGTTGCCGCCTAAGTTTACCCTCTAGTGTCCGCCTGTACCAATGAATGTAGCCCACTCGGGGAACACACTGAGGTCAATGGAGAATACTGTCGTTCCTATGAGGTAGAAAAGGACGGCGACGACTAACACACCTATCACATTGATAAATACTCCCACCTTGGCCATCTCTGCTATCTTAATGCGCCCACTGCCGAAGACAATGGCGTTGGGCGGTGTTGCCACAGGCATCATAAAGGCGCAGGAGGCCGATTCCGTTAAAAAGGTAAGGCTGAAGCAGATGGCAATGATCATCAGAAATGGGGACACGCCAGCAAGCCCGGCGAACTTATTGCCGATGAGAGTGGAAAGGCCGGTAACCTGGAAGCCTTTCGCCAGGGCAAAGCCACCGCCAAAAAGAAGCACGATGTTCCACGGAAGGTTTCTTATTACCTCAGCACTCATAATCGTCGCTGTATCGGCTTCCTCACTCCGGGTAGGAATCAAGAACAGGATCATGGCCATGGCCAAGGCCACGGTGCCGTCGTCGATCAACTTCGGATAGGGAATCAATTGAGACCAGCCCGGTATTGTCAGTATTCCAAGTGTGAGTTTCTTCCTGAAGACCCACAAGACCGCGGTGAGAAAGAATACGGTAAGTACAGACCTTTCCTCAAAACTCATTGATCCCAACTCTTTGTATTCTTTCTCCACTATGGATCGATCTACCTTTAAGTGTTTGGGGACTCGGTAGAATACTTTTGTTAGCAGGAGCCAAATAATCCCGAGCATAACTACAGTAATAACAATTCCCATCATAAGCCATTGGCCGAAGGCAATTGGCGTCGCCTTTGGAAAGGTTATTTCGAAAATTCGAGCAAATGAAAGGTTCGGTGGGGTGCCTACCAGGGTGGCGACCCCTCCCATGGAGCAGGCGTAAGCAATGCCGAGCATCAAACAGACAGTGAACTTATGGGTTTCTTCCTTGCCAAATTCCTCCTCCATCTGCAATATGATCGCCAAACCTATGGGAACCATCATTATCGCGGTGGCCGTATTGGATATCCACATGGACAAAAACGCCGCAGCCACCATGAAGCCAAGGACGATCATGGAAGGCCCTCCCCCGATGAGACGAATTATCCAGAGGGCGATTCGTTTGTGCAGATTCCACTTTTCCATGGTAAGGGCTATCATGAAACCACCCAGAAAGAGAAAGATCGTGCTGTTGATATAGATGGGTGCAGTGGCCTTGCCTTTTAAAATGCCTAAGGCGGGGTAAAGAACCATGGGCAGCAGTGCGGTGGCAGAGAGGGGAATGGCGTCCGTTATCCACCACACCGCCATAAGAACAGCCACTGCAGCCATGCGCGTGACTATTGGCTTTCCAGGCTCCAGATCGGCCAGCAACACTAAAAAAAATAAAACTGGGCCCAAAACCAGACCTACCTTCTGAGCAGTTGTCCTGGTAATTCCGAGTTTTTCTTCATGCATGACGATCCCCCCTATGGATCAGTTTTGTTTTTGTGGATCTAAGGGCAGACATTCCAAAGGTGCAGTCCCTATTAGATCGGCCGCAACTTAGACCCTTTGCGCAAGCAGCATTCCCGCCATTAGATGCTATTAGGAATTACAAAAGTTCTAAACTTCAATTGCTTTACAAAACCGGGAAGAATAGGATGTTCTTTGTACATTTCGACTAGGGGCAAATTCATCTGTCTGAACCAAATAGTTTTGTAATCCTTGTGTCCCGCACTGACAAGGGTTGGGAGCCAGAACTCAACCTCGAGAAAGAAAGATCACTCAAATTGAAGAGCCCAGTGTACGAGCCTGGCTGTAGACAACTCACATCAAAGTTCTCTTTGCATTATGAGAGCAATAAAGATCCTTGCTTGAGTAGACCCTACCAAGCCGGAAAAACACTGCAAATTGGAGTTTTTCTGATTTTCTTGTCAGAAATTTTCTTACAGACAACACTGCTTCAGCCTGTCTTCAGGACGCAACCAGGTCGTTCTGGATGGCAAAGCGAGTGAGCTCGGCATTGTTTCGCAGGTTGAGTTTCTGGAGCAGCCGAGATCGGTAAGTGTCAACGGTCTTTACGCTAATGTGGTAGACCTCGGCAATCTCCCGTGTGGTCTGACCCAGTACCAACCGTCTGAGAACCTGGATCTCTCTATTGGACAGAGTATCTATTAATGAGCGGTCCCGCGCTCCACTGGCCATACGCAGCGCCAACAGCTCGGCTGCTTCCTCGGTGAGATAACGGCCTCCTGCATGCACCTTACGGATGGCCTTCACTAGCTGCTCCGGCACCGATCTCTTGGTGAGGTAACCCCTGGCTCCTGCAGAAATGGTCCGAACCACATATTGCTCTTCCTCGTGCATGGTCAAAACGAGCACGGGCAGCGCCGGATGGGAGGAGCTCAGTTGGCTGATAACTTCCAATCCATCAAGCCCGGGCATGGAAATGTCGATGACCGCTACATCGGGTATGACATCGTGGACCCGCTTTATGGCTTCATGGCCGTCTGCTGCTTCTGCAACCACCACCATGTCGCCGGCCTCTTCTACGAGACGGCGAAGACCGGCTCGAAAAATGGCATGATCGTCTGCTAAAAAAACCTTTATCAAAGGACTGCTCCGGTAAGGCTATCCAAAACCACTGGTCAAAACTCATATTTTGGATGCGACCATACAGTTAACTCCGCATAGATTGCGATTGAGGGCTGGAGTTTTCCCGAAGCGGCGTATGTGGCAAGCCTTGGCCACCTACAGTAGATAAGACAGTCCCATATTCCTGCTAAGGCTGGCGATAACCGCAGCTCGGGCTGCCACTACCTTCGGTCCGGTAGACCTCTGCCCGACAAGAACAGCAGAGCGAGCGTAAGCGGAGGGAAGGTGCCAGCCCTCTAGAGCTCTTGCGGAGTAAAGTCAATAGGCGATTTTGGATTTCCTTTAACTCCTCATTCTTCCTCTTCACCACCTTGTGAGAAGCCGCGCTGACAAGGCTCCAAGTACGTGCACGCTCTGTTTTCGCAGTTTTCAGTCTCCCTTCGTAAGCAGTCGGGGAATCCCTGGCTTCTTTGTTTTTTCCGAACGTATCCTGATATGCAACGGTCGCATAATCCTCCTGATGGTTCATCCGAGGATTCACCAACGCGCCAGGTTGCTCCGCATGCTATACAGATGTAATTCATCCCACTGCTCCCAAAGCTATTGGCAGCGTCTCACATCAGATATTGTACAGCTTACCTGCAAGTCATTCTCGAGCAGAGTCGATGATCGTCACCTCACAGCTTGGAACGAGAACACGGGTATGCCTCACTGGTACGTACCAGTTAAAAAAAGGGCTGAAAATCGGACAATCTCTGATCTTTTTGTCGGAGATTTTCTTACAGGCAGGAATGTACTTGGGGATTACGGCTCAACTAGCCGGTTCTGGATGGCGAAGCGAGTCAGCTCTGCATTGTTTCGCAGGTTGAGTTTCTGGAGCAACCGAGAACGATAAGTATCCACGGTCTTTATGCTGATGTGGTAGGCCTCGGCAATCTCCCGTGTGGTCTGGCCTAATGCTAAACATCTGAGAACCTGGATCTCTCTGTTGGACAGTGTATCCAATTGGGAGCGGTCCTGTGCGCCACTGGCCATGCGCAGCGCCAACAACTCGGCTGCCTCCTCGGTGAGATAGCGGCCTCCTGCGTGCACCTTTCGGATGGCTTTCACCAGTTGCTCCGGCACCGAGCGCTTGGTGATGTAACCCTTGGCCCCCGCAGCAATTGTCCGAACCACATACTGCTCTTCCTCATGCATGGTCAGAACCAGGATGGGCAGTTTCGGATGGAGGGAGCTCAGTTGGCTGATAACTTCCAGGCCATCCAGCCCAGGCATGGAAATGTCGACGACCGCAACATCGGGTATGGAATCGTGGATCTGCTGAATGGCCTCGCGGCCATCAGCCGCCTCTGCAACCACCACCATGTCGCCGGCTTCTTCTACGAGACGGCGAAGACCGGCTCGAAAAATGGCATGATCATCAGCCAAAAGAACCTTGATCAATGAACTGCTCCGCTGTCAATAGGTAGTGCAAAGAGCACCGTGGCGCCAGCCCCTGGTTGAGATTGCATTGCCAAGCTACCCCCAACCAGACTGGCGCGCTCGCGCATGCCGGCCATACCCAAGCACTCAAATTCCTCTAGCCCCTCGGTACTAAAGCCAAGACCGTTGTCAACTACCTCTAAGGTCAACCTTCCCTCTTCTGCTTTCAGGGTGACATCCACATGGGTGGCATTGGAGTGACGTGCCACGTTGGTCAAGGCTTCCTGGGTAATGCGATAGGCTGCTGTAGCCACCATATTATTTACCTCAGGCACATCAAAGTGGTTGAATGTACAAGCAATCCCGGTGCGCTTTTCAAAATCAGTGGTGTACCACTCCAGTGCATCTGTGAGGCCCAAATCATCGAGCACGCCCGGGCGTAAGCGGACGGCGATGCTTCTGACATCATCAATGGTCTGATCGATCAACTCGCACATGGCAAAGGTGCGCTCTGAGGCCTTGGCATCTGTCTCCTGCAGACGATCCCGCATCCACACACAATCCATCCGCAGGGCTGTCAGCACTTGTCCCAGTTCGTCATGTAGTTCCCGGGCAATTGCTGCCCGCTCTTTTTCCTGACCGGCCATGATGCTGCCCGAAAGGCGCCTCAGTTGATCTTGGGCTTTCTTGAGTTCGGTAATATCAGTGGCAATCCCGCATACGCCGTAGACATAGTTTTGTTCATCGTAGAGGGGAAATTTCACCGAAAGATAGGTGCGGACCCCGTCTTTCAAGGGAACTTGCTCCTCTACCTGACTGGCTCGTCTTTCATTGAAGACCTGAAGATCGTCGGCTTGAAACTGGTCGGCAAGCTCTTTGGGAAAAATGTCGTGGGCGGTTTTGCCCCGAATGTCTTCACTTCGAACGCCAAACAACTCCTCATAGCGTGAGTTTACCATTAAATATTTCCCATCTTTGTCTTTGATATAAACCACGGCAGGGGTATATCTGAGAATGCCGCTGATCTCTCTCGTCCTCTCACTTACTTGGCGCTCGAGGTCTTTGGAATAGCTGCTGAGTCCCTCTTTGGCTTGCTTTAGTTCCTCCTCAGCTTCTCTGCGTTTGATGATGTCATAGCTTGCCTTTTTGTAGAGAGAAAAAACTGACAATCCGATAAGTCCACACAATGACAGAATAATAACACCAGCAATCCTAAGAAAAGGATCAGAAAGTTTCCTAGAAATAGCATTGAGATTACGTAGATAAACTACATTCCAGCCAGGATATTTCTCAACCTTTTTTCGGTACATCAAATATTCATTTTTCGATGCATCAACAAGATAATTGTCTTGTTTGATTTCCAGGCCGATCCATTTCCATGGCCCTATACCAAATTGTAGTGAGTTGACAACTCCTGCCAGCTCGTCAGGGGCAAGTTTCCATAAAGAATGGAAAAGCCAATCTTCCCGGTTGGAAATGAAGATAATACCGTGGGGATCTGTGAGCAGGACGATACCTTCATAGGTTTGGCTGAATTCCTCCTCGATAGATTCAATCGAGGCCTTGATTACAGCAACTCCTACCGGGGTGTTTCCACCTTCTCCGTAAACCGGATGACTGTAATACACTCCCCTTTTTTTCGAAGTTATCCCCAAGGCCATGTAGGTGGCAGGATTTCCTTGGATTGCCTGTCGCCAATAAGGACGAAAACCGAAATTCTCTCCCACAAAGCTGTCAGTGGCGTTGCGATTACTGGAGGCAACAGTATTACCCACATTGTCCATGAGGTAACAGACGTCGGCGCCTAGGGCATTATTGAAATGGTCAAGCATGAAATTTGCCCCAACCAAAGCGTCGTCATCTTTGCTCAACAGCGCCTGCTCTAGTTCCTCCAGCCCAGCCAGAGCTTTTACCGATTTTAAATTTTCAGTTAGAAATGATGAGAGACCGTTCTTAATTCTTTCCGCCTCAAGAGCAGACTGTCTCTCAGCTTCTTTGAAGGCCGATTCCTTTAAGGAGGAGTAGTAGAGAAATCCTCCGATCGAGGCAGAGAGGAAAGCCAGCAAGGACAAGACAACCAAAATTATCCTGAGTTTCATACGTTACTCTCTCCGATATGTGGGACAGTCTCTACGGTTCCTCGATGTCTGGTAATAGTGTGGATGCGATCAGTTGTTAAGCTCAAGGGTGGCAGGGTCGGTCTGGTCTTATGAACGGTCTTTGTGCTTTTCGATTCGGTCGAGAGCTGAAGAACCGCACGTCATACATGATGTAACCCTGTCATAAACTATTGAGGAAAGTCAAGTTGAGATATGGACTGCGGGAAAAGGGAAAGGGCACGCCGAACTTTTTCTCCCCTTTGCAAGGAAAGGTTCTCGAAGGGCAATCAATCGGTGAAAAAATGAGTGTGACCCCTTTCCCAGTCAGATTTCTGTAGAATCTCAGTGAGCGTAAAGGTGCGTAGGCTTTCTTAAGTGCAGTGCAAATCTGTGAGCTTCTGGCATGAATCGCATATATCCTGATACCATTCGACAGGAGCACCGCAAGCGAAACATTTCATTTCATATTCTATTGGCGAATCAGCGGCTTGAAAATCTTTCGGGTTTGAAGTACTGGCTATTGCCTTCATGTCTCACCCTCTGCTCGGTGGCATAATTCCTTTCCTCTCACTCAGGAGTAATTCCAGTCCCACTTACAACTAGTGACAGTCATCACTCAAATCGAGACTTGCCATTAGTTGCACTTAACAAATAACTCATATAATTACTTTTGATTAATAAATTCAATATGTTAATCTTACTTAATATATTTCAATATGTCAAGCTTTTCATGAGGATGGCCGCAGAAATTTCTAGATTTGACGCCTAGTTTTGGCTGGCACCTTTCTTGCTGCAATCATCAGCCGATTTTGCTAATTTGCTGCTATCTCATTAAGATCATCTCATGAATTTAACTTAGTCCGTTGACGGAAGCTTGTTAAACCTAAATTGAACAGTTATTGTCCCCTTCCCCTTGATCCCCTCCCGCCAGGAGAGGGGAAATAATAATGTTATCAAAAAGTTCCCTCCCCCTTGACGGGAGGGTGAGGGTGGGGGTGATTAATCTCATGGGTAAAGAATCCGGGCCCAAAGGACCCGGCTTTGGGCTGCCCCTGAGGGGGCTTCAATGCTCTTTCCGCCTTGCGGCAGTCTGCTGTAGTAATGGAGTGGTGGAGTAATGGAGTAATGAAGGGACTCATTCAAGTTGAAATTCGGGCTTTAGCTTTTGCCAACACTCCAGTACTCCAAAACAGCTCGCAATCTTTACCGGCAAAGCCATCCGACTCTGACCTGGCCCTAACGACCAGGTTTTCGATGTTGAATAAAAGTAATTTTCTTCCACCGACAAAGATAGGGAAAAAAGATGCTGAGACTATTTACCAAAGGTCATGTGTGTGGTGTGTTATTGCTTTTGACCACCTGTCTGCTCTTTTCCATGGTCGCTGCCGGAGAAAAACGTTCAGTTCCAACAGAGCAAGAGGAGAAGCAACAGCTCCAACAGCTTGAGGAAAAAGAGGTGACAGAAGAAAAACGCTCGGCTGAAAGTGAACTTGAAGAGCAAGAACTGCAATCAATAGAGACTGAGGAAACTGAGGATGAGGAAACCGAAGGAACCCCCATATTATCAAGGTTGCCCGTAGAAAAGATCACCCTGGGTGGCTTCATCGACCTTGACTTTGACCACTATGACCGCTCAGATGTCTCTGACAAAAATAGTGACAGTACTTCCGACCTGGGCCTGGGCTCGGTGGAGCTTGAACTCAGGGTGTTTTTCAACGAATGGGTCAAATCCAAAGTTGTGGTGACTGCTGATGATGTCGGCAAGGAAGATGGGGACAAGAATATAAAGTTGGATGAAGCCATTTTCACCTTTGAATGCCCTCGGGTCCCCCTGTACTTCACTGGTGGTTTGACGGTCCTGCCTTTTGGCGTTTTTGAGGACCGCCTAATCATTGCTCCCATCTCTGAGGACCTTTATGAGGTCGACACAGTAGGTGCCACCCTGGGTTTTGCTCCTGATTTCTACGGACTGGACATTTCCATCACCGTCTATGAAGGCCAGGAGATCATTGAGAACCTCGAGGACTTCAATACACATGAGTTCACTCCGGATCGCCAAGAAGAGGATGATGTGAATTCATTGCCAATGTCACCCTCGAGCCAGTAGAAGACATGTTTACTTTCAGTGTTTTCTACGACAGTGAACCAGGCGATGGCGACCGCAACCAGACCTTAGGGGGTGCCTTTACTGTTGAGGTCTGGAAGTTCAGTTTGGACGCAGAATACATCACCGCCTTAGAACGAGAAAAAGGTGAAAACGGAGAAGAAAACAAGGACAGTGCTTGGGTCGTGGGACTTGCTTTTCGGCCGCTGGAGTCGGTGCCGTTGGAGTTTGTCACCAGGTATGAAGACTTTGATGATGACCAAAGCGGTGGCCAGGATGAAGTACTGGACTACCGATATGTAGCCGGATTCAGCTATAAATTCCTACAGTGGGCCACCTTCTTCTTCGAGTATGATTACTGGAAATACGAGAGGGAAAGCGGCAGCGACGCCGCAGACCACGTAAACTCGCTGCACTTCCGGATTGGTCTCGCCTTCTAGTAGCACTGTAAGTCCGCCTTTTGTCAACCTGACAAAACCAACCCTAGATGCAGTTAAAAAATCAGCTCGTTTCAAAGTCCCCCAACGAGGCTGTCCGATAACTGTTTTTCCCTCCCCTGGCGGGAGGGGATAAAGGGGAGGGGCATTAGATAACTGTTTGATAACAATACAGTCTATTCACCCCCACCCCAACCCTCCCCCGTCGAAGGGGAGGGAATTTGGAGGTTATCGGACAGCCTGTCGAGGGGGATTTTGTTGCGCGTTGGTCTTCCCGAAAATCACCTCAGCATATTTCCTCCACCAGCAAGAATAGACTATACCACCCCGTCTAAAGACGGGATGGGTTTTGAAACTACTAATCTCGCCACAATTCTCCATCCAGAAACTTTCTTCTCCAGCCCAATTCTTACCATTTTTTAATTTCTTAGCAATCTTTTCGTAAGGTTCTCAACTGTACTATGCAGAAAACTCGCCACGAACTCTATAAATAAATAAGGAGGTATGCACGTAGAAAGCGAAAGGATTTTTTGAACCAAGAACATTTTTAAAGGAGGGCAAGGCAATGAAACACACACGAAAAAAATTAATGGAACGAAGAGACACATGCTTCTGTTGCCCGTTCTTCTGGTAGCAGTATTTGCTTTTATCCTGGGCGCAGCTACCCCGAATTGTTGGGCCCGCGGCGGGGGCCACGGCGATGATGATGGGGACGAACAGCCCTTCAAAGATGCCGAGATTTTCATCGAGTACAACTCTACGGCTGGAGATACGGGCGTCCAGGTCTTCCTCCACGACGATAACTGGAGGAGGATCACCATCTCCGACCCGAAAGACAGGACGATCTTCAGGGTTGAGGGCAAGGCGATGTTGGGCAGGCAAGGCCTCACCGAGCTGTTCTTCGAGAGCGTGGAGCCGGAGCTCGCCGCTCTGCCGATGGTGAAATTCCTGAAACGGTTCCGGGAGGGCGAATACGAGTTCGAGGGGATTAGGAACGACAGGATCGAGCTGGAAAGCACGGTGGAGTTCACCCACGTCATTCCGTGCGGCCCTGAAGTCCTACCGGACGAGGGCACTGTGCTGGACCCTGAATCAGAAGTCGTAATCAGTTGGGGAGAGGTCGAAGAGGTAGTCGACCCCTTATCGTGGACCTCACGTCGGATGACACGGCCCTGACGGTTCCACCGGAACTCCTCAAGAAAAATACGCTGTACATCTTCGAGGTGCTGGCGAAGGAAGAAAGCGGAAACCAGACCATCACGGAAGGCTTTTTCTGCACCGGGCCTGACCTTTCGGAAGTCGAATGTGTGCAGCTTTTTGAGGCTCTTTAGGCTGAATTCGGAACTTTGGGACCCCTTTCGCCTCTCGCGCCATAGCACTGTTGGAGGCGAAGGGAGGCCCGCCCTGTGTACCCATATGTGGTCGCTCGCTTGAACTGATGCACCTCCCAAGTCTCCGAGCCCTGGCTTCGGCCGGGGCTCGGTGTATTAGGAAAGCATCCCCCGGAATAGCCCGGGGCTTTGGTCCATGAGCCTACCCGAAAGGGTGTTGCCCCATAGGGGGCGATTCAGTGAACCACACTCGTCTCTGCATCAGAGCCTTCCCCCAATCTACTCCCCCTTGTCGCAGATCCCGAGCTCGTCGCGGGAACGGGGGAGGACTAAGGTGGGGGTGAAAGATAAACTGAAGTAATCCAATTATGCTTCCCCCTCTCCTTTGCTTGTGTAGGTTTCAGACGGTTGACCATAATAATTGGCCCTTAAGAGGCTGTCCGACAACGTCATTCCCAGGCTTTAGCCGAAGAATCTCAAACGTGTAAGTACTTGGATCTATCAGATTCTTCGCGGAGTTTATCCTGAGCTTGCCGAAGGGCTCAGAATGACATACAGGACTTTCGGTGGGTTGTCGGACAGCCTCTTGATTATCTTTTAACCAGCAAAGCTAAACTATCCCACCGGCACAGTTAGTGAGTTTTGAAACTACTAAGATGTTGGCAAAACCGGAGATAACAGGTAAGCTAAGGAGGCAGAAGGCCAAGAGGCAGTTTAACGGAATTCTCTGATGCTTTGGTCGAGAAAGGAGAAAAGCGTATGAAGAGCAGAACTGCGATTTTCCTCGTGACGCTTTTTCTATTGTTTACCTGGCTTGCCTCAAGCCCTGCCACGGTGGAATGGGATGTGGCCGGCACCCTCACCCTAAAAGAAAAAGCCCGCGACGTGGCCATATCGCTTAATGGGAAGTGGATTTTCGTTCTCACCGAACAGGGCGAAATCCTCATCTACTCCTTGGACGGCAAGCTCAAAGACACAATTTCTGTGGGAAAAAGTGTTGAGGGCATCAAGGTGGGCCCAAGAGAGGACGTCCTCCTCCTCACCAGCGGCAAAGCCAAAACGGTTCAGATCATCACCCTGGATTTTATCCAGGAGATCAACGTTTCCGGGTCTCCGTTCAAGGGCAATGTCGACGCACCGGTGGCGGTGGCCATCTTCAACGATTTCCAGTGACCGTACTGCGCCAGGCTCGTGCCTGTACTCGAGCAGGTGCTCGAGAAAAACCCCAACCAGGTGAAACTGGTGTTCAAGAACTTCCCGCTGAGAAACCACAAATTTGCCATGCCGGCTGCCATCGCCGCCCTTGCGGCGGAGAAACAAGGCAAGTTCTGGGAGTTCCACGATCTGCTCTTCAAAGATTACAACCGCTTGAACGAACAAAAGCTCAAAGAGATTGCCCAGCAACTGAACCTGGACATGGAAAAGTTCGAAAAGGACCAGCAAGACCCGCAGCTAAGGGCGATGATCAACCGGGATCTAGCTGAGGGCAACCGGGCGGGGGTTGGAGGAACCCCAACGATTTTTATCAACGGCAGGCTTCTGCGGAACCGAAGCATGGCCGGGTTCCAGGAGCTGATCGAAAAAGCGCTGAAGAAGCCAGTGCAGTAACAGTAAGATGTAGGGAATACGCAACAAATAAACAGAGGGACGTTGGTAGGTTTTGAAGGTTTTCTGAAAGGAATTAGAGGGGCGGACTTCCTGCGCCCCTCCATGAGGCGGACTCTACTACCAAATGAGCTAACGAGAAATTATATTTGCACGTATCCATTCCCCGCTTGGAATTGCTACAAGATATCCGTGATCGGCACCATTCCTTGCCAATCATTCCGTGCTCGTCCTACGATAAGTTCAAAGAGCATCCGAGAACCATTGCCGCTGATTACTACGCGGTCAAATCCTTTGACCTATCTGAACTGAAAATAGCGATTCAAAGAGCCATCGAGGCAGATGCTTCCATGCTGGTTGCCGTATCGTAACCGTAGTCTGATGCGCAAGCTGTCCTTCCTGAACATGTGGCGAAGTAGCAAAAGGTTCGCCACGGTGGGTTCTTGGAAATTGTAACCGTACAATATATTTGTGAAGATTGTTTAATATTTGATGGAAACGATCATCTTGTTGAAGAAAAACTCAACTTTAAAATCGAACTTGTTGAGATATTATAGTCATTTGGAGTTACAATAGTGGTCGCAGATTTATCGTATACTTATTAATTTTATTAGCTTAAAAGAAAATCTTGTAGTCAAATTACCGAAAAGAAGTTGATAACAATATTATACTAATCTCTTTATACTATTACCTCCGGGAGATAATAATTATAATTGACTTGACTTCCGTCAAGGAAGTGAGTACTATCCATTCAATCAATAAAGGACCGTCTTTATTGGCGGCCCGGTTTCGTTCTGAGGGCAGATCCATTTGTCAAAAGTGGCAACCCCGAGTTTGGAACCTTGAGAATTTCTTTGAAAGGAGGGTGTCACTATGACCAGTGGAATTGTGAAATGGTTTGATAACCGCAAGGGCTACGGCTTTATTGAGCAGGAAGATGGCCCGGATGTATTCGTTCACCATTCAGGGATCAACGCAACGGGTTTCAAATCTCTCAATGATGGCGACAGCGTGACTTTTAATGTGGAGCAGGGCCAAAAAGGTCCTGCTGCCGTAAACGTCACCAAGCTTTAGTTAACAGCAACACGCTTATTAAGGGCATCTCGTTTGCGTAAAATAGGGGATGCCCTTTTTATTTTCGCACGCTTCGCTGAGCCAAAGGAAACTCCTCTGTACTAACCCTGATATTTTATGAATCACCTGCTGCGACCACGAAACCGGGAACCCGCTTGCGGGACTGAGCGGAGCGCAGCGAGCGCGAATACTACGGCCGTCCTTGCCGGCGTCCTCGGGTGTCGGTACCTCCGACGTACCGTTCAGGTACGGAAACCAACACCCTGCGGTTGCCCGGTGGCCCGCCCGCCTCGCCTGAGCGCTCGCGATGGCGGGCAGGCACGCCCATCTTCGCGGTCTCGCGACAGCAATGCATGAAATATCCTGGCTAAGCCATCGGAACCATTACTATTGAAAACTGCATTTTTCTACTCATCAGGCCTAAGTACTCATAGGCTTTTAAGAATCGAGAGAAAGGCAGGTGGACGATTTCTAATAAAGAAAAGCAAGATAAGAAGGCGAATTTGGGAGAGCAGAATGGCCCCGGGGCCAAGGGAAATCTTCGCCTTGAAAAGGGGCACGAGAATGATTCCGTTCATCTTTACTTCCAGGAAGTGGGGCGGTTCTCCCTTCTGACTCGAGAAGAAGAGATTCAGATCGCCAAGCGGATCGAAATTAGTCAAAAAAAGGTCGACCAGGCGGAAAACGACATTCAGAATTGTGAAAAGCAATTGGGTCTACCCCTCAAAGAAATAAAAGAGCTGGTAGGCGTGGCCAAGAAAGATCCCCAGGAGGCAAAAAGGATTGTTAAGGAGACTGGTATATCCATCAATAAGCTTCTGGATAAGGAGGAGACGATTCATCCTGCCCCCCAGGAGATCCAGCATGTGGAGTTGGAAGCCCAGACGAGTAGCTACCAACTCAAGCAGGATCTAAAAAAGGTTCTTCACGCTCGCGAAGAGATAGAGGCTGCCAAAAAGGATTTTGTGGAGGCGAACCAGCGTCTGGTCATCAGTATCGCTAGGAAGTATATCAATAGAGGAGTTCAGTTTTTGGACCTAATCCAAGAGGGAAATATCGGCCTCATGAAAGCTGTGGATAAGTTTGACTACCGCAGGGGATATAAGTTTGGCACCTACGCCACCTGGTGGATACGGCAGGGAATCACCCGCGCCATTCAAGATCAGGCTCGAACGATCCGGAACTACCCATAGAGACAGTGAAGAAGGCACTTGAGATTGCCCGAAGAAGAAACGCCATTTCACTGGAAACTACAATGGGTGAAGGGCACTCCCGCCTGGGAGACTTCATTGCCGATGGAGTTAGCGTTTCCCCGGAAGAGGCAACGATCCAGAAGGATCGAGCTGAGCGAGTTCATGCGATTCTTGCCACTCTAACTCCTCGTGAGGAGAAGGTCTTGCGCAGACGCTTCGGAATTGGGGAGGAGACGGGACATACTCTTCAAGAGGTGGGAGATGAGTTTGGTGTGACGCGTGAACGCATTCGCCAGATTCAGGCCAAGGCCTTGACTAAGTTGCGGCACTCCAGCCGAAGCAAAAAATTGGCTTTTATGAAAGATTAACCCTAATGTTGCATACCCACGCCGAGGAAAAACGCGTCAGAGTGCGTCCGCCTGGGGCGGAGCGCGCGCAGGCTGGGACAGGATGAACAGTACTTAACCGTGCGTGAGATCCTGTTCCGAGTACGCTCGCAGATAGCGCGCTGTCACGCGAGCGCAGCGATTCTTACCTGTTTGGGTATGCAACATTAGGGTTAAATTGCTTCGTTCGGAAAAATCAACGTGAGGACGTGGTAAGATAGAGGAGAAAGGATTTTGAGAGATGAATGTGCATGATGATACCCAGATTTTCGATCAAGTCTTTAGGCTGTGGGTCCGACGAACCTGCAGAGAATGGAAGTTCGAGTTGCCGCCCGAATCTTACTACTCTGAGGTTTATGCTCGCCTCCCTGTTGGACTTCATACAACTCTAGAGTTCGGCTATAAACAAGGTCTCTTACTGGATGCCGGGAAATCCAATACTGGTAGTGCTGGATTTCGACTGAAACCAGTACCGGAATCAAAAGGCCCATATAGTTGGTTCGAGAAAGATAGCCAGAAGAAGCAACCTCGACCTGCATGGGAGTGCTTCATTCAGGCTGCCGAATATGTACGCCTTTACGAAACCTTCAAGGATAAGGACTATGTATTAA
>WOR8_10008077_pt1 | contig 17930 bp, 10 predicted proteins | sample DeeMarSeWOR38_10_FD_19890 | JGI IMG/M metagenome (IMG submission 19890)
GCCGCTATCGCCATGGACCTTGCCGGTTGCGGCCCGCTGCGTAAACCGCTCGCAAAAGGCGGACCCGACCAGAGTGACAAGGCAAAATTCGGCGATGTCGATCAGCCTTGTTATGACCAATGGACATATCATGCCGTCGCTGGTGTTATCCTGGCACATTCTCTGATACGCAGCTTCGAAGAAGTTGATCCCGGCAGGACCGCCGTTACGGGAATCAGTTGGGGCGGATACTTGACATGCATCGTTGCGGGACTTGATAACCGTTTCAAGGCGGCGGTGCCCGTATATGGGTGCGGCTTTCTTCATGAAAACAGCGTATGGCTGGACCAGTTCGCGAAAATGACGCCGAAGCAGAAGAAAAGATGGATCACCTTTTGGGACCCTTCGATGTATATCGGCTCGGCTAAGATGCCGATGTTCTTCGTCAACGGCACCAACGATTTCGCTTATCCGCTCGACAGCTATTCCAGGACCTATGGACTCGTGAAAGGCGAACGTAATTTTCGCATCACTGTTGATATGCCTCACAGTCATCCGCATGGATGGGCTCCAAAAGAAATCGGTCTTTTTGTTGACCAGTATTTAATAGGGGGTACCCCATTGGCGACCATTATAAAGCCACAGTTGACCGATGGGCAGATCCGTGCTGACATTAAGAGCAAAACAGCTCTTACTTCTGCAAATCTGCATTACACAACAGGAACCGCACCGATCAACAAGCTGGATTGGCAAAGCGTGACGGCACGTATCGAGGGCAATTTCATTGTCTCACCTGCTCCGCCTGAGAAGGCGTCGATATGGTTCCTAACTGTTACGGATAGTCGCGAAGCTGTCGTATCGAGTGAGCTTGTTTTTTCGACTAAATAGAAGTAATGCCGGCGTTTTTATTTAGACTTTTATCGTTCGCCTCGTTAGTTGATTCAGAATTCTTAAACAAAGGACAGTTTACACTACTGTTGTTGGGCCAGAAAAATTGCATTATCCGGTTAGCCAGTAGCTGCCATCGGCGGTTTTTCTCTTTCACCAATCCCTTCACTCGACATATTTTCTGCAGAATGGGAAAAGAATTTATTTAATTCAAATGTGAGCTTGGACATCCCATAAGGGAGTGTGTTTCAACACACCTTCGCGCTATGAAACATATTTAACAGAGAAAATCCTTGACTTCGAGACAAAGTATCGCTATTATAGGACTTGGTGTTAGCAGGAGATTTTTTACGAAGTCTCATAGTCATTTTATTCTCGTAGAGTGAGGTCTGATTATGTTTAGGAAATTCTGTTTTTTTACTTCTTTTATTTTTGTGCTGGTTGTAGTCCCAACGAATGCTGCTAAGGCAGATCTTATTGGCTGGTGGACTTTCGACGAAGGCTCGGGGGACACTGCCTTCGATTTGTCGGACTATGGAAATGATGGTATTCTCCGGGGCGATCCGCAGTGGGTAGCCGGGATTTACGGCGGCGCTATTGATTTGGATGGCGACGATGACTATATCGAAATTAACAGCATAGCCGATGACCTCACAGATAATAATTTTTCAGTCAGTGCATGGATCAAAACCACAGCAGGTGAAGGCAATGTGATTGGTGCAAACGACAGTGGCAGTGGTCACCAGTTCATTTTCGGCGTTACCGGTAGCGGCACTTTGCTGGTGGAAGCCACCAGCAGTATTAACAGTTACCCCCCCGTTATCAACGACGGCGAGTGGCATTTCATAGCGTACGTCAGGGATGGGGACACCGCATACGCATACACTGATGGAGAGCTGGTCGGCACGGAAATACCTGATGGAAATCCCGCCGGGCAGGTGCGCTGGTCGATTGGTCAGGAATGGGATGACACGCCGAGCGACGAATTCACCGGCCAGGTGGACGATGTCCATTTCTTCAACCATCCATTGACACAAGATGAGATTATACGTGTTATGGAAGGCAAAGGCTTTACTCTGGCTTCCCGCCCGGAGCCGGCTGATGGTGCTTTTGTTTATGATACCTCGGTGAGTTTGTCCTGGAATCCGGGAGGCTTTGCGACCTCGCACGATATCTATTTCGGCGAGAATCTTAATGATGTTAATGAAGGCACCGGCGACACTTTCCGGGGCAACCAGGTTGATCCGTTGTTTGCTGTCGGCGTTTCCGGGAGGCCATATCCCGATGGTCTTGCTGTCGGAACGACTTACTACTGGCGGATCGACGAAGTCAACGAGACCGAACCTAATAGCCCGTGGAAAGGCGATGTATGGAGCTTCACTATACCACCTAAGACTGCATATGCACCGGATCCGGCTGATGGAGCCGAATTAGTCGAACTTAATAAGCGGCTTAGCTGGGCTGTCGGTTTTGACGCAAAATTGCACTACGTAGTCTTCGGCGACGATTTCGACGCGGTGAACAATACCGCCGAGGGTATGCTTAACGGCACTACGAGTTACAATCCCGGCACACTTAAGATGGCCAAGACTTATTACTGGCGTGTCGATGAGTTCGACGGCACTGATACGCATAAAGGCCAGGTCTGGAGCTTTACTACAATAGGAGCCGTCAGCGGCCCCAATCCGGTTAACGGTGCTGTAGATGTCAAGCCATCAGTGATTCTTACCTGGGATGCCGGTTCCGTCGCCACCTCGCACCAGGTGTACTTCGGCACAGACGCAGATGCCATAAATAACGCCACAACAGACTCGCCAGAGTATAAGGGATCCAAAGTCCTCGGTGACGAGAGCTATGATCCTAATAACCTGACGTTGAATACCACTTACTTCTGGCGGATCATCGAAATCAACGGCGCCGATCCCGATAGTCCATGGCCGGGAAAAGTCTGGAGCTTCACTACGGGCAATTTCTTTGTCATAGATGATTTCGAAGCCTACAATTCCGAAGATAACCAGATATGGATCTCATGGCATGATGGGATCGGTTACGGAGGCCCCGGCGTTGAACCTTACTTTGAAGGTAACAAGACTGGAGCGATTGTAGGCGACGAAGACACTTTTTCCTATACCGAAGAGACAATAGTCCACGGCGGTGAACAGTCTATGCCGTATTTCTACGATAACAATAAGCAAGGCTACTCGAACTATTCCGAAGCAGAGCTGACACTGGATAATCCGCGTGACTGGACACAGCAAGGTGTGGACGAACTGGTAATCTGGTTCAGGGGCGATTCGAGCAATGACGCCGAGCCGTTGTATGTCGCTGTATCCAACAGCACAGGCGAACCTGCGATAGTAGTCTATGATGATCCGGCTGCAACAAAAATCGGAATCTGGACGGAGTGGATAATTGATCTGCAGGACCTTGCCGATCAGGGCATTGATCTTACCGATGTCGATAGGATTGCAATTGGAGAAGGAACTCGGGGCAACACAACAACTCCCGGCGGTTCCGGCAAGATTTACATTGACGACATCCGTCTGTATCAGTAACAGGTGGTTTGGGTAATAATCAAGGTATATCTGTTCAACTCATTTAAAAGAGGATTGCCATGTCAAATAGATTGATTTGTTCGGGAACTTTTATTTTGGCATTGAGTTTGGTACTAACGAGCTTAACAGAAGCTGCGGAACCCATTGGCTGGTGGAAACTCGATGACGGCGCCGGACTCACCACAGTAGACAGTGTCGGCGACCATGACGGGACATTGACCGATCCGTTAACATGGATTGAGGGCATATTCGGCGGCGCTCTGGAATTCCAGGGTGGCAACGGCAGCCCGTTTGTGGATCTTGGTGCATGGCAGACAGACGGATCCGAGGGCCTGTCAGTTTGTTGGTGGGCGAAATGGGCAGGAACGAACGGTTTGTACCAAGGCTTTCTCAGCCAGCGAGAAGGTACTATGTACTGGTGGACGGAACTGAGTCCATCTGCCGATCAACTGCGTTTTAAGTCCAACACGAGCCCTCAAAGTAACCTCTTTCTCACGGGTGAGCACTTAATCGAGGGCGAATGGGCGCATCTGGCCTTTTCACATGATGCGGCCGAAAATACCGGAACGATATATCTTAACGGCGAGGAAAGGCTGAGCGGCAATTGGGATTTACCTGCCGGGGATTTCAGCAATCTAAGGACCGGCATCGGCGTAGTCAATACTGCAGACGGACTCGGTACCTTTAACGGAGCACTGGATGAAGTGATGATCTTCCAGGTACCTTTGTCACAGGATGAGGTTTTGGCTGTTATGAAAGGGGAGGGATTCCCAGAGGCACGCTCTCCAACTCCACCTGATGGATCTCTTTATACAGACACATGGGTAACTCTGTCTTGGAAGGCGGGAGATTTTGCTGTCTCGCATGATGTGTATATGGGTGATAATTTTGACGATGTAAATGATGCTACGTGGGACTCAGACGTTTTCCGGGGCAACCAGGGATTGGGATTAGAATTTTATATTGCCGGCTTTCCCCCATATGCTTATCCCGATGGTCTTGTTAACGGTACAACTTACTATTGGCGAATCGATGAGGTCAACGATGCCGATCCGAACAGTCCGTGGAAAGGCCCCGTTTGGAGCTTCATGGTTCCTCCCAAGTCAGCTTATTACCCGGAGCCGGCTGATAGTGCCGAGTTCGTCGATCTTAATGTAACACTTAAATGGACGGCAGGTTTTGGCACAAAATTGCATTATATTGTCTTTGGCGAAGATTTCGACGAGGTGAGCAACACTGTTACGGGTATTCCTAACGGTACACCGGATTACGATCCCGGACCGCTTAAACTGGCTAAGACTTATTTCTGGCGCGTCGATGAGTTCGACGGTGTCGAGACGCATAAAGGCGAAGTCTGGAGCTTTACCACAGAAGGCGCCGTCAGCGGTCCTGATCCAGCAGATGGTGCCGTGGATGTAAGTCCTACACAGATTCTTACATGGGATGCAGGAGCCGTCGCTGCTTCTCATGAAGTATACTTCGGCACGGATGCAGATGTCGTAAAGAATGCTACGACGGCCTCACCTGAGTATAAAGGGCCAAAAGCTCTCGGCGAGGAGAGCTACGATCCCGGCAAGCTTAAATTAAACACAACGTACTACTGGCGTATCGATGAAGTCAATGACAGTCCCGACAGTCCGTGGGCCGGCAAGATCTGGAGCTTTACAACCGGAGACTATTTCATCATAGACGATTTCGAGGACTACAATTTCGCTGATAACCAGATATGGTTATCTTGGCATGATGGGCTTGGCTACGGCAAACCCGGCGAAGATCCTTTCTTTGCCGGTAACGGTACTGGCTCGGTTGTAGGCGGCGATGAAACTGAACCATGGCCTACCTTAGGAATGATCGTTCACAGCGGCTTGCAATCGATGCCGTACTACTACGATAACAATAAACAAGGCTTTGCGAAGTATTCGGAGGCGGAGAATACGCTGACAGACCAGCGCGACTGGACAGAGGAAGGTGTTGCAGAATTATCGATCTGGATCCACGGCAACCCGGCATCGGTTGGCAGCTTTGTCGAGGGCCCGGTCGGTACCTTCACAATGACAGCAGCAGGCGTGGATATCTGGAATCAGGCGGATGAATTCCACTATGCTTTCAAAATGCTCACCGGCCCAGGTTCGATTGTAGCAAAGGTTGAGAGCGTCGAGCTGACCAACGACTGGGCGAAGGCTGGTGTGATGATACGCGAGACGCTCGATGCCGGCTCGAAGTTTGCTGCGGTTTATATAACACCTACTAATACCGACGGCTCCGCTACAAACGGATGCAGATTCCAGGCCCGTTCGGACGCGTATGACAGCGCCACAAGCGATACCAGCGTTGCAACAACCGAGCAGATGGCAATAATTGCTCCATACTGGGTAAAACTGGAGCGTGACGTAGGAGGCAACTTCAGAGGTTATTATTCGGCAAACGGATCCACATGGCAGTCCATGTCATGGAATCCACAGTTCATCACTATGAGTACGAATGTTTATGTTGGTTTAGCACTGACCAGTCACAACATCAATGCTACTTGTGAGGCCAAATTCTCTAATGTTACAATTACCAATAATGTGAGCGGACAGTGGACGAACCAGGACATCGGCATCGAGAGCAATGACGCTGAGCCGCTTTATGTAGCTGTGTCAAACAGTGCCGGAACGCCTGCCGTAGTAGTTCACGACGATCCAACTGCAGCAACAATCGATACCTGGACCGAGTGGATTATTCCACTTCAGACCTTTGCAGACCAAGGCATTGATCTTACTGATGTGACTTCGATTGCAATTGGCTTCGGTACTAAGGGCAATATGACAATCCCCGGCGGTTCGGGCGAGATGTATATTGATGATATCCGTCTATATCGACCGAGAGATGTCGCTGAATAATGAGACAGCTTTATACTGAAATAACAGCAGGTTTAAAATTTGTTCGGGGCCTATGCTAACTATTTGGTGTAGGCCCCGGTTATTATAAAAAGAAACGGATAAAATCTTTGATGAGCTAATCAATCAGCATCTGGGAATTTACAGATGATCTTAAGGAAGCTGATATTCCAGCCGGGTATATGTTATACATTTCAAAGCCACCGCGGTGCACATAGAGCAGGAAATCGGACTTAAGATTGCCAACGGCGAGATCCGGACACCTTCTGTGGTTCATCTTCATTTTGCCACTCTTCAAGCTCCTTTAAGGTTTCTTCCGACTTTGTTTCTTCCGACATTGCTTCTTCCGGCTTTACTTCTTCCGACATTGCTTCTTCCGGCCTTACTTCTTCCGACATTGCTTCTTCCGACTTTATATCTTCCGGCGTCGTATCTTCCTGCTTTGAAACATCCGTCGTTGTTCCCGGAACTTCTTCAGGAGGCACACTTGCCTGAATATCAGTGAATGCAGTCTGAATGAGGCTATGGATTTTTTCAGTGGCAGTCTGGAACATTTTAATGTTCTGTATTTCGTCTGCCAGGGCCTTTATATTAGGGACGGTCTGAGCAAGACTGTCTTCATTCTTGTTGGCCTTCTGCTCGACTGATTCCAGCTTGGTGGTAAGCTCATCGAAACGACCTTCAAAAGTCGTTATCTTTTGCTCGGATGAAGTAATCTCATTGGTGAATTCATTTACCTTTGTTTTATTTTCGGCAATCTGATTTTTGTTTTCATCTGCCTTGTGCTCACACTCGGCCATACGGGATTCGAGAGATCCTGCTTTATTCGCGGCCTCTTTTATTTTCCCTATATCCTGGGATTCGAGCACTCTCATGCCTAATTCTGACAAATTTCTCTTTACCCTTGATAGATACAGGACTGCAAATCCGGCCGCCGCAACGGCTGATAATGTCAAAAATACTAATACTATTGTTATCGTATTGAACATATTAGCACCTCTTTATAAATCAGTTTTTCACAGTTGGTCATCCGTTGACGATCTGGCGGGCCCGGCTTGATCTTACCGGCTATGATTCAACAATTTCCCTTAGATTCCATTCCAGGACTTTATCGGTCAAAAACGAGAAGAGCTTAAAGAAATTTTTTTGATATAAAAATAGCTGTGGGATATTGGTTACCAAAGAATTACGGAAACGGGATTTGAATTGCAATGTTTCTCTTGTCTGTGTTGAACTTACTATGTTAATTCGCCATAAGGGAAATCCTGTGAACCTCGCGTAGGGCGGATAAAAAAATTATCCACTATGGAGCAGGAGCGGTTTTTGTCTTTATCAATTCCAGTGCTTCTTTTGCAGCAATTCGAACGGTCGGGTCTTTATCTTTTAACGTCCTGGTAAGAGACTTGTACGCTCGTTTGCTGCCGATTTTGCCTAACGATGTTGCGGCATTCGCACGAACGCGCGGATCTTTGTCTCTTAAGATACCGCAAAGCGATTTGACGCTTCTGCTGCTGTCAATTTTTCCTAATGCTCGTGCCGCGTTTGCACGAACATCCGGGTCTCTATCTCCAAAGGCTTTTATGGTGTTCAGAATTAATCCTTCTTTTGCGGCTTCACTTACACGCAGGTCTTTATCGTTCACGATTTTACTGAGGGATTTGGCGCATCGTCTGCCTCCTATTTTACCTAATGCCCTTGCTGCAATCGCCCGGGTGCGCGGATTTTTGTCGTCCAAAGTTTTAATTAGTATCTGTGTTAAAGATTCTTTTGTTGCGCCTAATGCAATAGCAGCGTTTTGGCGCACCACAGGATCGAAGTTTCTCAAATCAATGATAAGGGATTGGACAGTCGGCGCATTATCAACATCATCAGATGGATGTTCCTCCGACTCATCTTCATATGTCTCGATGCCATATACATCTTTTAGAAATTGTACTAAATTGCTGATTCCAATTTTTAATCGTTCTGCCAATGAGATAAACGAGTTAAACCAAAGTCCGATCCAGGAGGCCTGGATATGCCTAAGCTTCAACATTATTATTAAGATTATTAGAGGCGATATTCCTATAAATGTTAATATTGGATGATTCAAAACAAAAACGCCTATAGTGTCCGGGCAAGTTGTTGCTGTATATACGTTTTCGTCCCTGGCCATAACTTCACTTCCATATGGAATTTTTCGGCTGACGGTTATTTTATGTATCGCCACTTTGTTATCCGGATTTTGAAACTCGAGAATTCCAAGTCCGGCAGCGTCACTCCTATGTATGGGGCTTATATCGATGGAATAATTTTTATATTTTCCCATTGTGCATGGAAATTCCAGCTTTATTTTCTTTGTTGTAATCAAGTTTCCGTTTGTGTCTTTCAGCCCTAAGTAAAACATTTTCTCCTTTGCAAATTTTGCCATCACGTTGAAGTTGACTGTATGAAATTCTTTCAAATTGATTCCGTCGCCCCAATATAACTTTTTCATAAAACCGGTAAGGAAACTTTGTCTGTTTATTGTCCTTTCCCCAATACGTCTTTTCACCGGCCGGAGTTTTCGATGCTGAAAAATAACCACTTCGCTTGGTGCCGCATTCGGGCCCTCAGTGCCAACTGTCTGTGGTAGTGAAGGAGCAACCTGTGCTACTGCCGGTTGTTTTGAGAACATACTTAGCAGAGCAAGCACTACAAATATCATCGGAATTAATGATGTGCGGCACATTTTCCGGATATTCCTTTTTTGCCTGTCAATGATTACACAAGACAGCCACTTTATTCCGAGCATTGCATCAAAACAATTATAGTTCACTCTACTAATGTCAATCTATGTGGTGCTGCTCAATGTTTCAAGGAAAAACAAGCAATCTCAGATTGATCATAATGGTGTGATCCTTCAATGGGGCTCAGGGTATGATACATTTTCAGGTGAATTGTGCTTAATAATGAGAGGTCTTGATTGAGGACAGCGGGTGCTCTGAATTACTGCGGAGGTTCGGGACGCAGACATCGGCCGGGATAAAGTATGTTGTTCCCGGCTCCTGGTTGATCCCAACGTTATATGTATTATGAAGCTGCCGGTTCGTTAGTGGCCACCCCAAAATAGATCACTCTTATTGCAGCCTGCATATGACTTTTTCAGGGAATTGTAAATGTCCGGCAACTTCGTCTGTAATTCCTGCTCGGAGAGGTCTTGAGCGAGCGTCCGTCCGTCTTTAGTCCTCACTGTATAGAGGATTCCTTCTTGTCCGGACATGATGGTGACGACCTCGTTCCTCTTTTCAAGATGTATTATCACAGGAAGTTCATTCTCTGGGTTCTCAGTCTGCACAAGTGCCGACTCGTCCTCGCATCCCATGCCTATAAGTATTAGCCAGCAGAGTATCAATATAATTATCTTTTCCATATTGTCACCGCCTTCTGTGCACTGTTTCAAAAAAATTATAAAGAGCCGAAAGACTCAGATGCTTTGCTCCGTCGCTCTTCTAATATTAATCTACGCTATACAATCAAAATTTTCAAGAAAAAAAACAAGAAATCTCAAAAAGGTGGGACGTGATCCATACTGCGATTTTGGGTTTTTTTTGTTTGAATCTTAAAGTAAGGATTTACCACCAGAAACAGGGATTACTGAACTGCTGCCAGAACCAGCGATGTTCCATTTCTTTAAAGTGCCGCCACTGCACGTGCCCATCAACGAAAAGGATATTGCCGCCGGTAGGCTTCGAACTTGTTTTCAGATGGTTCGTTCTGTCATAAACCTGCCAGCGAGACCAGCAGCCTCCGGTCGCCTTTGTGAAGTCGGACGTCTGGCGGTCCGGTCCATTGCTGGCGGTAACGTCAGCGATAAGCTCAACTGTTGCCGGAGCGCTTTTCGTAGCAGCGACGGATCTGACCCATTCCTTGGGCGCTGAGTTTTCAGAGCTCATGGGCGGATTTGGTCTGCCGTCGGCTGTATCGATGAACCAGAAGTATCCCATAATACGATGGTAGTTCCTGCGCGTCGCTTCATCCTGCGGCTCGGCCTGTGGATAGTTCTCCGGCGTGCCTGCCGGGAAGTTCTCGCCGTAACGCCAGAATATGATGTTGTCTCTCTGGCGCCAGGAGGGGCAGTAAAATATATGCCGGTCGAAAGCGCCCGTTTCCAGAATGATGTCCGTTGTCCAGTATGAAACATCGAACAGCCAGCGATCAACCACATTCAGAGGCAGCTTGCCGTCGTAGTCGTCGGCGTACATGAATAAACCAAGGCCCGTGTTCTTTTCATTCTGGCCGCACACAGCACGCCGGCCCTGCTCCCGGACCGTCCGTAATGCTGGCAAGAGAATACTCAGCAGAAGGGCAATAATGGCAATTACCACTAAAAGCTCTATGAGTGTAAATCCTCTTTTTATGCACATGGCGGTACCTCTGGAAACAAAGAGTTATTGTACTCCTGTTCCAATTCAAAATCAACAATAAACCGCTCAAAATGGTACACCCTGTTATTAAGTATGCAGAATTTGCTATTCTATTAAGCTTGTCTGTCAACTACTAAAGCCATATTTTCAACGACAATAACATGAATAGTAGGAAACGAAACAGATTTTTGATACAATCTTGTGTTGAAGAAACTTCATAATAATTCGGTATCTTATTAAAGGAGCTGTCCGATGAAAAAAACTAACAAACTATCACGGCGTGATTTCGTACGAACTGCATTAGGCACAAGTGTTGCCCTGAGTGCCCCAACCATTCTCGGAGCGACGGCGAAAGGAAAGGGCAAGACTTTCAAAATAGGACTCGTCGGCTGCGGTGGCCGGGGTCGCGGCGCTGCGGTCGGTGCTCTCGAAGCAGGCAAGATTCTCGGCTTCAACGTGCAGGTCGTCGCTACTGCCGACTATTTTAAAGACCGTACCGTCCGGGCGGGAAAACAGTTAGGCGTGCCTGCCGAGCGATGTTTCGGCGGCGCGAGCTGCTATCGGGATTTATTAGAGACCGATGTCGAGATTGTGCTCATGGCGACGGCGCCGCTGTTTCGGCCGCTGCACCTTGAGGCGGCAGTAGAAGCAGGCAAGCACGTCTTTATCGAAAAGCCCGTGGCCGTGGATCCGCCCGGCTGCCGGCGTGTAATCGCTGCCGGGCGCCAGGCGGAGAAGAAAGGGCTGGTAGTCATCTCCGGCACGGAAATGCGTCATGACTGGAACCATATCAAGACCCACCAGGCCGTAGCTGTTGAAAAAGCACTAGGCAAACTTTACGCCGGTAGGGTCTCGTTCTGCATCGGGCACATGTTCTGGTCCAGACCAATCAATCCTGAATCCGCCGACGACCTTGTTAAGTCCTGGCAGAACTGGATAGCGCTTTCGGGCGACCATCTGGTGGAACAGCATGTGCATAACATAGACGTGGCGAACTGGTTCTGCGGCGGCCCGCCCGTCAGCGCGGTGGGATTCGGTGGCCGCTCCCGACGTCCGGCCGGTGACATGTACGACTTTTTCAGCGTGGATTATGACTACGGCGACGGCGTGCATATCCACTCGATGTGCCGCCAGGTTAACGGCTGCTGGAACTGGGTCGGACACGACTTCGTTTACGAAAAGGGTCATACGAACGGCAATGATTACCCGAAGCCGCAGAATTCGCCAATCCCCGCCGACCTGCCCCAGGGGCCGGCCAGTCATATCCAGGAGCAGATTGACATGCTGTATTATGTTAATAAGGGCCGGCCTGTTAATCAGGCGCGGGACGTCGCCGAATCCACTGCGACGGCAATAATGGGTCGAATCTCCGCCTATACGGGTCAGCAGGTGACGTGGAAACAAATCATGGTTGCAGCGGACGAGAAGCCCGATTGGTTTAATTTGACGCTGAAACCGACTGCCGAAGATTTCGAGATGGGCACTGTGAAAATCCCGAAGGAAAACGTGGTACCGGTGCCGGGACAGGCATCATAGGGTAGTGGGAAAACGACGTCTATGGCAATTAATTTCTTTTGAGAGAACAACAATTGAGCAACGAACATGTAACAAAAATCGCCTCAGAATTGACTCTGAGGCCGCAACAGGTATCGGCGACGGCAGAGCTTCTCGAAGGCGGAGCCACAATACCGTTTATCGCCCGGTATCGCAAGGAAGTCACGGGTAGCCTGGATGAGGTTGCTGTCACGGCTATCCGTGACAGGCTGAACCAGTTAAAAGAGCTGGATGACAGGCGCTTCTCGATAATCAAGTCGCTCGAAGAGCGAGAGTTGCTGACGGACGAGCTTAAAGAACAAATCATGCAGACCGAGACCATGGCCGTGCTGGAAGATATTTATCTGCCGTATAGACCGAAGCGGCGAACACGAGCAACGATTGCACGAGAGAAAGGGCTGGAGCCTCTGGCAGAAATGATTTTTTCTCAGGAAGCTGCTGTCGATCCGGCTATTGAAGCGGAAGACTTCGTAGACCAAAGCAAGGGCGTTGAATCTATCGAGGATGCCCTTGTCGGGGCGAGAGATATTATCGCCGAGTGGGTAAGTGAAGACCAAACTGCCAGGGCGGAGATGCGCAGGTTGTTTTCGAGTGAAGGCCTGTTCCAGACAAAAGTTTTAAAGGATAAAGAAGAAGAGGGACGTAAATACGAGGATTACTTCGACGGCTCCGAATCGGTTGCCAAGGCTCCGTCGCACAGGATTCTGGCAATGCGCAGAGGGGCTAATGAAGGCTTTTTAAGATTACAGATAACAGCTCCGGAAGAGCAGTCTCTGCAGATACTCGAAAGATTGTTTGTCAAGGGACGTTCGGCGTGTTCGGTGCAGGTCGAAGAAGCCGTCAATGACAGCTATAAAAGGCTTCTGTCGCCGTCGATGGAGACGGAGATTCTTGCCGCGACAAAACTGAGGGCCGATGAGGAAGCCATAAAAGTTTTCGCCGAGAATCTGCGGGAACTTTTGCTCGCCCCACCGCTCGGAGAGAAAAACGTGTTGGCAATCGATCCGGGCTTTCGCACTGGATGCAAGGTTGTGTGCCTCGATAAGCAAGGCGGGCTAAAACATTCTGACGTAATTTTTCCGCACCAGGGCGAAAAACTGGCTGCGTCGGATGCAACGAAAACTGCTTCTTTATGCGAGCGATATGACATCGAAGCAATCGCCATAGGCAACGGCACGGCAAGCCGTGAGACAGAGGCTTTTATCAGGAGCATCAAATTCGACAGGGATATTCCCGTGATTATGGTCAACGAAAGCGGCGCTTCGATTTATTCGGCATCGAAGGTGGCCCGTGAGGAATTTCCGAACGAGGACGTGACAGTCCGCGGTGCAGTCTCTATCGGGCGAAGGCTCATGGATCCTCTCGCCGAGCTCGTCAAGATCGATCCGAAGTCAATCGGAGTCGGCCAGTACCAGCACGATGTGGACCAATCGATGCTCAAGCAGGGCCTTGACGACGTCGTTATCAGTTGCGTCAACAGCGTCGGAGTCGAGGTCAACACGGCCAGCAAGCAATTGTTGACATACGTTTCGGGGCTTGGGCCTCAATTAGCTCAGAATATCATCGACTACCGCAGCGAAAACGGGCCTTTCGAATCCCGGCAGCAGCTTAAAAAAGTTCATCGCCTCGGAGCGAAGGCCTTCGAGCAGGCGGCGGGTTTCTTGAGAATACGTGACGCCTCCAATCCGCTCGATTCGAGTGCCGTGCATCCGGAGAGCTATCACGTTGTCGATGCAATGACAAAGGACGCCGGCTGCTCGGTGGCGAACCTGATGAAAGATAATTCGCTTCGAGCGCAAATTAATTTACAAGATTATGTCAGCGACACCGTGGGATTGCCCACGCTAAACGATATTATGCAGGAACTGGCCAAACCGGGCAGGGATCCCCGCAAGCAGTTCGAGATATTCAGCTTCGCTGAAAACGTCAATAAAATCGAAGACCTCCAGGTCGGCATGAAACTACCCGGGATTGTAACCAACGTGACAAACTTCGGCGCATTCGTTGATATCGGCGTGCACCAGGACGGCCTCGTGCACATCAGCAACATGTCGCACAAATTCGTGAAGAATCCCGCTGATATAGTCAAAGTGCACCAGAAAGTTCAGGTTTCCGTTCTCGATATAGACCTTAACAAAAAACGTATCAGTCTTTCTATGAAAGATTCCTGAAATATGGAAGATATTAATAGGTTCATACATGGCACGAACTTGTGTTTTAAGAAGGAGACAGCTATGAGTATCGGATTTACAAGGCGAGATATGATGCAGTTTTTAGGCGTCGGAGCTATATCAATGGCACTACCGAAAAGGCTGCTTGGTGCTCAGAAGGACGGCAAGGACAAGCAACCAGCAGCAAAATCGTTAACTTTTTTTGGCTGGTCTGATACCCATATACCCACTAACGGCGATGGGAGCAAGCTATGGCCGGCCATTGATGCTATGAATTCGTTGCCGGGCAGGGCATACCCTAAGAATATCGGCGGTGTTGTCGATACTCCCGCATTCGTTTTTAATTGCGGGGACATTACCGAATGGCCCACGCCTCAGGCAAAAAAGACGTACGAAGACCTGATTACGAAACGATTGAGATTTCCCAGCTATGAAATATTGGGCAATCATGATGAAGCCGGGGCTGATGGCGTCGAAGGGGCGCCTCCGATTATGAAAGAGTGGTTTAAGAGACGCTATGGTGACCTGGGCTATACGTTCGATCAGGGCGGAGTTCATTTTGTGTGCCCCTTCTCGGCATATGATGAGAGCCTGGGAAACCCGGCACAGGACCTAACGACCGAAGCACTGGATTTCATCAGAAAGAATCTAAACCGGCATTATTCGCCCGATCTTGTGCCGGAAAAGCTGGCCTCTATACCGAAGGGAACGCCGATTATTGTGGCGACGCATCTGTGTTACGATGCGATGACCAATCGGGATGCGTTTGTTGACGCTTTGGGTGATGCGAATGTAATTATGGTACTGAGTGGTCATTATCACAAGGCAAAGGTGACACCTTATCGGGGCGTTAATTTTGTACAGCTTCCATCAGTTAATTCAGAATGGCCCGAGGTGACAGTGATTCGAATCACTTCGAATCGATTAGTGGCGATCCCTTATGATTACAGTAAACGCCAATGGATAGATAGTTCCGGCAAGGTTCTGGATGTTGAGATTAAGAATCACCGTGCCAGCGGTATCCAGACTTCCATCCATGAGATGCCTCGGTTTGCCCAGGCGAAATAAGGTATCAATTCAATATCGACGGTTCCGATTTCGCTTTTTTTGCGGGAACTTGGTTCAAATTCACGATAGAGTTGATTTGCCCAATCGGAATTTCGAGAAGAAATCGATGATTGTGGTTTTTCTGCGGCGTTCATTGCCCGGCCGGTTAAGACCGTTACTCCACCTAATAGTTTTCTATCGAAACGGGATTTGAAACGGACGTTTTCGGGCAGAAAAACGCCGTCATTCCAGATGCTTTCTCCATTTTCTTGTTTAGGCAATTCAAGGCAATAAACGACGGGGCCACGCATGACAGCAACAGAGTTACGAAGTTCGACGACATTGGGATGGGCCTCAATCAACCTGACTTCCAGTGGTAATTCAAGTTCTATTTTATCACCTGCAGACCATTTTCGTTTCAAAGTCGCATAGGAACCAGGCTCTGGCTCTCTTTGAGAGTCTTTGCCGTTAATTTTGAGAGTTGCTCCTTCGGCCCAGCCGGGGATTCGCAATTTCACCGAGACTGGCTTATCAGGAGTATTGTGGAAGGTTATAGAAATACGACCGTCCCATGGATATTCGGTCTTTTGTTCCAGAGATACTTCTGTGCCGTTAGGTAATTTAGTTTTTAGCGTGCTGCCGCTGTAAATATGTACCCAGACTTCATTATCCGAAACACTATAAGCCCAGCCACTTAGGCCGGCAATTGTCCGGGCCACCTGGGGCGGACAGCAGTAACAATCATGAACCGACCATCTTGTTGCCGTATGGTGTTTATGCGGGCCTGATTCTTCGCCGGTCCACTTTAGGGGATTGCAATAGAAGAATTTCGTGCCGTCGGCGCTTACGGCTGAGAGCATGCTGTTATAAAGCACCCGCTCCATGATATCGGCGTATTTTGCATCGCCTGTAAGAGCGAGCATGCGCCAGTTCCACATGGCGTTTCCGATGTTGGAACAGGTCTCGCAATAGGCGCTGCGATTAGGCAGCACATAATCGGCGCCGAAGGCTTCGTGCAAAGGATCTCCCCTTGAGGAATTTCCGCCGCCCGAACCGACGCCACCGGTAATATACATCCTTCGTGTTGTCGCGTTGAGCCAGACTCTGCGCAATGCTTCGAGCAAAGCGTTCTCGCCTGTTTCTGCGAAGAGATCTGCTACTCCGCAATACATATAGGTTGCGCAAACGGCGTGCCCCACCGCCTGTGTTTCTTCTCGAAACGGCACGCGGTCCTGGGTCTGGTCGGTGCCGCCATTGCGATGGTCTCCGCCGCCAGGACTGCTGCCGCGGTTGTCGATGAGTATTGCCGCTAATTCGAGATAGCGTTTTTCATGTGTGGTTCTGTACAGTTCTATCAAGCCCATATACACCGATGGATTCCACGGGAAATGCACAAGTCTCGGGGGGCGGGGCTGGAATTCTTTGTAAAGGAAATCGGCTGTTTTGCGAGCGATGTTGAGGAAGCTTTCCTTGCTGGTGACACGATGATGGATGCAGGCAGCGGTAAGCAGGTGCCCCATGCAGTAAAGTTCATGTATGTGGGGCATTTGAAGACGTTTGGTGGTGTCATTGCCGACTTGTGTTGCAATGTATCCGTCCGGGCATTGTGCTTTTGCGATAATGTCAATCCATTCGTCCATCAGTTCGTCGAGCTCGGGATCATGGGTGACCTGATATACCAAAGCGACCGCTTCGAGCCATTTGTAACAATCGCCATCGCTCCAGGCGGTGCTGCGGCGGGGGCCTTTTTCCAGGCCGGCCTGGATTTTGAAGTTTATCAGGTGTTCGGAATTAGCCGGATCGAGCAGGCCCTGTTGCACGCTGCCGAGCATGGCCTGCCGGCACAACATAAACTTGTCGGCCCAGAATCCTTCGGTCCACCTCACGGCATCCAGATCGACATTTCGCATTCGTACATTCGGACTTCGAGATGTGTTGACCAATTCACGATCTACAGCATGAACAGATTTGATGCCGGACAGAACAACTAATAAAACTATACCTATGTTTATAAACTTTACCATACTTTCAACCTAAGCCTTCCTGTTCCCGGATTCTCAAATGGCCCGACGGATGGATTCGTTTCATTTCTTTTTTTACCGGAATAATCGGTGTCGATACGGTAAGGTGAGCCGTCGGGCTGCTCGTAGGGCAGAGCAGGCGTCTTAGCCTTGCCCAGCAGCTCGGTTGTGACCAGGGGACACTGTTGCCGGGCGGTGGCTTTATCAAGTGACATCTCCAAATAAAAGCCGTCTGCTTCTTCAACCAGCCTAAGACCTGGATCGGCATTCGTCAACACAAGTGGATTCGCTTCGTGTTTTGACGGCTTGGCGCCCTTAAGGAAGACATTATGGCCCATAAATACAGGCAGGATCGCTCGATCATATTCTGCCAGGCCGACATTGACGAAGATGTTGTTGTAATAGCGTTCATCGCCACTGGCATTGCCATGCAGTCCCGCCACATCGGTTG
>WOR8_10002649_pt1 | contig 17923 bp, 16 predicted proteins | sample DeeMarSeWOR38_10_FD_19890 | JGI IMG/M metagenome (IMG submission 19890)
TGTGGGACACCCAGCCTTACGAAGCGACTTTGAAGGGCGACCAGTTGTTTGGCCGCGGAACATCGGATATGAAGGGACAGGCAGTTGCTACGCTTGCGGCAGTCGAATCGATCGTTCGGACCTCGGGCCTACCCGTCAATATCAAGTGGTTGTTCGAGGGCGAGGAAGAGATGGGCTCGCCTAGCATGGAAGCCTTCTTACCCAAACACAAAGATTTGCTGGCTGCTGATTTCTGTCTCAACCCGGACGCCGGCATGATTGCTTCCGACAAGCCAACCATCACGTATGGCTTACGCGGATTGGCCTATTTTGACGTTTTCGTCTGGGGCCCTGACCATGACTTACATTCCGGCTTGTACGGCGGAACTGTCCATAACCCGGCCCAGGCACTGATCGAGTTGATCGCTGGCATGCACGATGAAAAGGGTAGCATAACCCTGCCTGGCTTCTACGACTCGGTTCGGCCCCTCAGCGCGGAAGAGCATGCTGACATGTCGAAATTGCCGATGGACGAAGCATTCTACAAAGCACAGACCGGCGTTCCTGAGTTGTGGGGTGAACCGGATTACCTGCCTATCGAGCGTGTGGGTGCGCGCCCGACTCTTGAAGTCAATGGCTTCCTTTCAGGTTATACGGGGGAAGGATCCAAGACGGTCTTGCCTGCCAAAGCGATGGCGAAACTGTCCTGCCGCCTGGTGCCTGACCAGGACGCGCATAATGTCCATAAACAGTTGGTGCAGTATATGGAAGAGAATGCGTCGAAGAGCATCCATTGGGAAGTCAAAATGCTGAACGCAGGTTCGACAGCCATTACCGACCGTGAATTGCCTGCCATCCAATCAATGGCGCAAGCGATGGAAACGGTCTGGGGGCAGAAGCCGCTTTTCAAACGCGAAGGTGGTTCTATCCCGGTAGTGGCTATGTTGCAGAATACCATCGGTGCTGAGTCTATTCTATGCGGTTCCAGCTTGCCGGAAGATAATGTTCACGCGCCGAACGAACGTCTGCATCTGCCCACCTGGTACAAGGGCATTGATGCGTTGATCCATTTCTTTTACAATTTGGGATAATATTTTTTGTAGGGGCGGTGTGATCCCGCCCCTACAACATACGATTTGTTGCGAGGATATATTGGTATGGAAGACAGAATTATTACTTACGGCGGACAGGCGGTTATTGAAGGCGTGCTGATGCGCGGACAGAAGGCTTTTGCCATCGCCATGCGCGACCCTGACGGGGAGATCGTAGTGCACGAAGAAAAACTGGCGAGTGTTTACAGCTCACGGATTACAAAAATCCCGTTCTTGCGTGGCGTTATCCTGCTTTGGGATGCGCTTGGATTGGGCATGCGTGCACTCACGATTTCGGCCAATACACAAACTGGCGAAGATGAGAAACTTGAAGGCCCGGCTCTTTATCTGACCATTGCAGTATCCCTGACGATCGGGGTTGGTCTGTTCTTTTTGCTGCCTGCTGCCATTGGTGGGTGGGTAGAAAACTTACTAACCCCGGCTGCTTCGGCGGGAAGTGGAGTCATGCCCGCGTTGATTCCGCAACTTGTGGGTGAATCTGGTGCACACGTATGGATCGGCAACTTGCTTGAGGGAGTCCTCCGCCTTCTCTTGCTGATCAGTTACATTTGGGCGATCGGTTTTATGCCGGATATCAAGCGCTTGTTCGCTTATCACGGCGCGGAGCATAAAACCATCAATGCTTTTGAGGCCGGTGCAGACCTGACCCCCGAAGCGGTTGCCAAATTTCCAATTGAACATGCCCGCTGTGGAACAGCTTTCATGCTGACCCTGGTGTTGCTCTCGATCCTAGTTTTCACTGCTTTGGGCCCGTTACCGCTTTTCTGGCGATTGGCCAGTCGGGTGCTGCTCATTCCAGTGCTAGCAGGTATCGCAGTGGAATATATCCGCTGGACGGCTAACCACCTTGATTCGAAGTTCGTACAGTGGATGATAAAGCCCAACCTGGCGATGCAGTCCCTGACCACGCGCGAACCAGACCATTCCATGCTGGAGGTCGCCATCCAATCCTTCCAGACGATGCGGCAGGCAGAAAGTGAAATCGTAACGTAATTACCAGGGCGGCCAGCAGGTCGCCTTTTTTGATGCCAGTTGATCAAGCAGGCGGTGGGTTTCACTGACTTGTTTTGTCATAAAGGGTGGAAACGTTTCTTACTCCGTTTTAAGCTTCACATTGGCTGTATTGAGTACAATAACTGACGTATGAACCCCCATAACAGAAAACGCACTCTCTGGATCTCCCTGGGCCTTCTGACCCTGATTGCGCTGTGCGTAACCGGATACATTATTTATGACCGCGGTCGTCCGGCGCCCGTGCCAGTCAAGCGGACTTTGTTCGATGGCGCAGTCACATACAATCGCCGCGTATATTATCTCCCTCGCCTGGTGATTGCACACGTGCTTACGATTGACACCAAAGCCAAAGGCTTCCGGCTGATGGTCACGCCGCCCGATAACGAATATGGCCCGCCGCTCAACGCGCGTACTACCTCTCAATTCCTGGATGAATTCGGCGTACAGATTGCCATCAATGGCGATGGATTCTCCCCCTGGTGGTCGCGTGGCCCATTGGATTATTACCCGCAACCGGGCGATCCGGTTACACCCAATGGCTTTGCCTCTTCGAACCGGAAAGTTTATGCTGAAGGAAATGGAACGGAGCCGGTTTTATACATCAGTCGCCGGGGCGGACTTGGTTTCCGCAAACCGGGCAACATCTTCAATGCCATTGCGGGTGACCGCTATCTCATTCAGGGCGGTGAGAAGGAGGATGATCTTGACGATACCGAACGCGATCCACGCACGGCGCTTGGGTTCAACAAAAATGGGCGCTGGTTGTACCTGGTTGTTGTAGATGGCCGCCAGCCATTCTACAGTGCAGGTGCGACCTTCGATGAACTGGCTGATATTCTAATCGCACACGGCGCGTACCATGCCATGAGCCTGGATGGCGGTGGTTCAACCACCATGGTTATAGAAGGGGCTAATGGCGAACCCTTCGTCCTGAATTCCCCCATCGACCAGTATGTCCCCGGTCGCGAGCGGCCGGTGGCAAATCATATTGGGATTTTTCTGAACAGGTAGAAGTGCGTCGCACCTGACAGGGAAGTTCATTCCCTTAAACGGGAGAAGGTTTCTACTCTGAGTTATTCCGTTAAACCAGGTGCGACGCACCTTTATGGGCGGTGAAAATCTAAAACTCAATTTCCCCAATTTGCTCGAAATCGACATCGAACAACGACTCGGCTTCCATCTCCGCTTCGAGCATTTCCGGGTCGCCAGCTTGGATACCGCGGTCGCAGTAGGAACGATAGGGGCAGTAGACGCACCTTTGACGGTCATCAGTTAGCGGGTAGGAAGAAGCGGACTGGATCTCTTCCGTCAGCCTGACCAGCGCATCCCAATCCCGTTTGTACTGGACTTCATCGTATGGGAAGCGGGCCGGTTCATCCGGATAATTGGAGAACCAGTAAACCATCTCGCATCCTTCCGGGATGATGGGTTTGCCCCCGTTTAGTGAACCCCCCGCTGCTACCAGCAGTGACCGGTAAACGCGTGTCTGCCAGCGCGCCGCCAGCCACTCATTGCGCGGACGTTTACGGTAGGTCTTCCAATCGTAGATGAAGATTTTTTCATCTACGCTGACGGCAATCAGGTCATATTTGGCGACCAGCCGAAATTCACCAATTGGCGCAGACAGAGTCGCTTCAGGGTAGAGACCAGTAAGACCTATAAGACTTGTTTGCCCAAAGGATAGGAAATTCTCCCACCATACTCGCAGATTAGGCGTGTTAGCCAGCTTTGCTAACTTATCGGCGGGGATGCCGAGCAGGTATTGCTGCGCCAGGCGGTGGAAATTTTGTCCCTCTTGCAAATGCTTTTCGTTTTCGAGTGCTGGCTCAGTTTCGGCAGCGGGATAGACTAGCTTATCCAGGTAACGCAACTGGAAACGACGCGGGCAGTCTGCGTAATCTTGCAGGGAGGATTGAGAGAAGGCAAAGCCAGGGGGGAACATCTACAAATAATCTTTCAACTGTCGCGCGCTCTTGGGATGTCGCAACTGCCGCAACGCGCGGCCTTCGATCTGGCGGATGCGTTCGCGCGTGAGCCCGAATTTGCGGCCCACTTCTTCCAGCGTGTAGGAGGTGCCATCGTCCAGACCAAAGCGCAGGCGCAGCACGCGCGCTTCGCGCGGCGAGAGCGTGGACAGGATTTCTTCCAGCTTGTCCTTGAGCATGGACTGGTAGGCGCTTTGCAATGGGGTTGGGCTGACTTCATCCTCGATAAAATGGCCTAACTCAGATTCTTCTTCATCGCCAACCGGGCTTTCCAGCGAGAGTGGTAGCCAGGAAACTTTCATGATCCACTGCACCCTGTGGACGGGCAAATCCACTTTTTCAGCTAATTCCTCGACGGTAGGCTGGCGTCCGAGCTTTTGCTCCAGTTCGTGGTTGGTTTTGTACAATTGGCGGATACGGTCGATCATATGCACCGGCACACGGATGGTGCGCCCCTGGTCGGAGATAGCGCGTGAGATGGTTTGACGTATCCACCAGGTGGCGTAGGTGGAGAAGCGGAATCCGCGTGTGTAATCATACTTCTTGACGGCTTTCATCAACCCCAGGTTACCTTCTTGGATCAGGTCGAGAAATGCGACGCCGCGCCCCATGTAGCGTTTGGCGATGCTGACTACCAGCCGCGTGTTGGCTTTGATTAAATGTTCACGGGCGAGTTGTCCATCTTCGATGATGATGTCCAGGGTTCGACGTCTGGCAGCGTTTTGTCGTCCGGCCAACTTGATTTTTTCTTCCTTAGCCTTACGCCCTTTTTCGATGCGCATGGCAATTTCTAGCTCTTCGTCCACGGTTAGCAGGGGCACGCGCGACATCTCTTTGAGATACATGCCAACGGTATCGTCGCGGGAGATGGAGTCGTCCAGGCGGCGGCTGAGTTCGATAGCGGCAGCAGGCTTGGCCAGCCTGCCCCGGTGGTCAGGCCGGGGGATATGATCAAGGGATGTGGGGGCAGAACCTGAAGCGTTGTGATCATCTGAATCAACAATGTCCACCCCGCGGCGGCGCAGAGCTGTCAGCAGCACGGACAGTCGTTCCATGTCCCCGGATGTGTCTGGAAAAACATCCATCAGGTCGTCGGTGGTCAGGTAGCCTTGCACGCTGGCTTTGTCCATAAGCGTATGCAAGGCGAATTGTCTTTTTTGTTTGCTAGCGCCTGTCATAAAACCCTCCTCGTTTTTTGGCATTTACTCTCCCAGTAGGTCTTTCAGTGCTGAAAAGGGTGAATTTTTTGCGATGTCTTTGTGCCCGCAGTCAGTCTGGTTGAGATCCTCGCCGCACACGGAGCAAAGTCCTTTGCAATTGGGCTTGCAGGTCGGGTTAATTGGCACTTCGAGCAGGGCATATTCGCGGATGAGTGTTCCCAACTCGATGTGTGCATCGTCGGGCAGGATCAAGTCTGATTCAGTGACTGATTTTCTGTTGAAAGCATACAACTCTGTAAAATTCCAGCTCAGACTATGCTCGAACTCGTTGAGGCAGCGCACGCATTCTAGGGTGTTTTCGGCTGAAAAATTTGCCTGTACGATAAGCCCTTGCGGTGTGCGTCCAATGGTGGCAACTCCCTCAAAATGACGTAAATCCAGATCATCCGAGATCTGGATTTGTTCGAATTCAAAGGGAAATTCGCGTTTGTAGCCGACTTCCTGATGGACGATGAAGCCGACGTTTAGGCGGAAGGGGCGACGTGGATTAGTCACTGTAGCACACTGTTAAAGATGAGATGAAAATATTCTAGCATAGCGGAGTCTGATAGTCAAGCATGCTTCGTGTAAGCAATAAAGCACGCAAAAGAATTGCTCGGGAGCTATATCTGCCTATCAATAATGTACCTCGAAAGGTCTTCCAGCGCATTTCTTTCGATGCCGGGATGCAGGGGTAGTAATTTCTCGAGCGCACGCTTGATAAAATCTTCTGCCTCTTGCATAGACTTCTGAATTGCGTCACTCTCACGGATGGAGTTGACCAAACGTTCCATGCGGTCTTGATTTCCCCATCCGCCTTCGCTCAACAGGATCACGTCCGGGTCATCGGGGTTGGCTTCAGCATAGTAGATCGCGGGCAGGGTGACAAGTCCCTGCAAAAGGTCAGAGCCGAGTGGCTTGCCGACCGCTGTCTGGTCACCGGTGAAATCCAAGATGTCGTCTACAATCTGGAAAGCCATGCCGGTTTCATAGCCGAACACACGCATGGCTTCAACCGTTTCTTCATCCACCGGGCTGACCAACGCTCCCGCCCGCGCCGACATTTCGAACAGCGAGGCTGTCTTTGCATAGATACGCTGATAATAATTTTTGCGGTTGATCAGACCGCGGCTGGTGAACAGTTGTGTTAATTCACCGTTCACAATGGTAGCCAGCGTTTCAGCAAATAATTTCATCAATGGCAGATGATCGGCTTCTGCAGCTAACTTGGCAGCGCGCGCAAACAGAAAATCTCCGGTTAATACTGTTGCAGCGGGTGACCAGCGTGCGTTCAACGTAGGCATGCCACGTCGCAGCAGGGAGCCGTCGATCAAGTCATCGTGCACCAGCGTGGCTGTGTGCAGCAATTCTATGGCCGCGCCAACGGTCACCAGCTTATCTTCGGGTGCACCCAGCATGTTGCCAACCAGTAATACCACGGTCGGGCGCACACGCTTCCCGCCGGATGAAAGAATGTGTTCAATGGCAGCACGCATGTCCGGATGGTTGTCGCCTGCCTGGGCACGGATGCGTTCTTCAACACGCTTGATTTGCTCTTGAACGGGTGTAGTAAAGGTAATTGTGCTCAAACAACTTCTCCCCAGGAAAAAAGCCGCGTTGCGTTGCTCGTTGTGACGGCGGCCACTTCTTCCTGGTTTCGGGATTGTAACTGCGCAATTTTATCAGCAATTTCATAAACAAAGGCAGGTTCGTTGCGTTTTCCCCGATATGGATGTGGAGTCAGGTAGGGCGCATCTGTTTCGATCAGCAGATTTTCCAACGGCAACTGTGCTACCATTTCCTGCTTGTATTTGGCATTTTTGAACGTAACCGGGCCAGTGATGCCAATGCAAAAATTGAGACCAATAGCCCGCTGCGCCATCTCCAGAGAGCCCGAAAACGAGTGAAGCACCCCGGGATTTTGTCTCAGCGATTCGTTGTCTGTGCCCAGGCTTGTTACCCAGCCCTCTAAAATATTCATTGCATCCTCGGCGCACGGTCCGCCCGCAGCATCGCCTTTTTCCCGCAGATGAATGACAACGGGCAGTTCCAACTCGGTTGCCAGGTCAAGTTGCGCCTTCAGGGCTTGTTGTTGGATATCATGCGGAGCAGAATCCCAGTAATAATCCAGCCCAATTTCACCGATTGCCTTAACCTTTGGATGCGCCGACAACTTGCGCAACTCATCTAAAGTCTCAGGTCTAAAGTCTGAACTCTCAGTTGGGTGTACACCGATGGCGGCATACAGCATGGGGTTAGATTCAGCCAATTTAATGACAGACAGGCTCGAGGTCACAGAAAGAGCCGGAATCAAAATTCGGACGAGGTCCGCTTTTTCAGCACGTTCTAAGACGTCTGCGCGGTCCTCGTCGAATTTGTGAAAGTCTAAGTGGCAGTGAGTGTCGGTCAGTACCATGTGCAAAGTGCGGAGTGCGGTGTGCGCGCATAGTACGGCGCACTGCGCATTTTTATTTTATTCCCGCAATCTTCAAACCATCCTGCAAAATGGCCTGCACCTTTTCTCTGTGCATGGTTTCGCAGTACACGCGGATGATAGGCTCAGTGCCGCTAAAGCGGATCAATAGCCAGCCGCCATCTTCCAGGCGGAATTGATAGCCGTCCACCGTGACCAGTTCGGTTACTTTCAGGCCGCCGATAGTTTTTGGGTTGGCCGCCAGGATTTGGTCGATCTTTTCCTGTTTATCACCTTTGAATGGTGTATCGATGCGGTCGTAGAAGTGTTCGCCGCCGACCTTTTCGAAGAGCAGCTTGAGCAATTCAGTAGGTTTCTTGCCAGTGCGCACCATTAAATCGAGCATATACAGGCCAGCCAGAATGCCGTCGCGCTCGGGGACGTTGCCGCGGAAGGCGTAGCCACCGCTCTCTTCACCACCAATCAAGCCATCCAGTTCGAGCATCTTGGGGGCCACGTACTTGAAGCCCACCCCGGTTTCCACCACATCCACACCGTAAACCTTGCCAAGCTTGTTGAGCATAGTAGTTGTAGACAGGGTTTTTACAATCGGGCCGCGCTCGCCGCGCACTTCAAGTAGATAGTAAGCCATCAGACCGTAGGCGCGTAGCTGGTCGATGAAATTGCCGTTCTCATCACCAAAACCGACTCTATCAGCATCGCCATCGTTGATAAGTAAGACATCGGCTTTGTTATCAATTGTAGCTTGCAGGCCGACGTCCACATTGGGCTGTATGGGTTCTGGACGCTTCATTTCCGGGAAGGACGGGTTGCGCTCGTTATGGATTTCGATGACCTTGGTCTTGCCGCCGCCGATCAGACGCGGGAACCAACCCGCGCCATTGCCCCACATGGCATCCACCATCACGGTCAGCCCGGCATCTTTGATAGGTTGCAAGTCGATCAGTTTCTTAATGTGCTCGATGTAGCTGGTGGATGCATCAAACATTTTGACCGAGCCATCGGCCAGTGCGTCTTTGAGTGCCACGCGTTTGACACCCGCTACCTCATCGGGAATCAATGCTTCGATTTTCTTCAAACCTTCGGGGTCGATAGCGCCGCCGTTCGGGTCACGCACCTTGAAACCGTTGTCAGTGGGGGGATTGTGTGAAGCGGTGATGTTGACCGCCCCAGCAGCTTTCTTATCTACCACGGCATAAGAGATGACCGGAGTGGGCGTTGCCCCGTCTGTTAACCAGACTTTGAAGCCGTTGGCCGCCAGTACTTCGGCTACCGCGGCAGCAAAATGTTCACCGCTAAATCGCATATCGTGACCTACAACGACGGATTGCCCCTGCTTACCGGCCTCGACAAGGTAATTTGCAAATCCTTGTGAACAGCGGCGCACGTTGTCAAAGGTGTATTCTTCAGCAACGAAACCGCGCCAGCCATCGGTGCCGAATATGATTTTGTAGCTCATGAGTAATTCTCCCGTATTTATTATGATAACGGGAGAATTATAACAGAGCGGGCATTTCTGAACTGTTAAAAGATGGGGATTCGGATTATGAACAGAGAGATATACTTTTTATCTAACTTTTCCCCTTGCCAGTTTGACATTAATTCCGCCATTGCGTGTGGATAGGGATGTGTCCAGTTTCAGTTGCATCTGATCGAGCAGCATCTTGTCGTTGGAAAGCACGGCTATCTGCCAGCCCGGGCAGTGTTGCCGTAGCACATTACCAAGCTGGGCGTACAAATTGCGCAAATCCTTACCCGTGCTGACCCGTTCTCCGTAAGGTGGATTGGTGACCACCCAGCCTTTTTTGCGTGACGGATGAATATCCGACACGGCATGGTTCTCAAAATGGATATATTCAGCGGTCCCGGCGCGTTCGGCATTAGATTTTGCCATGCGCACCGCTCCGGCATCACGGTCTGACCCCGTTATGGACGGCATTTCTATGTGCGAGCGTGTGACCGTTTCCTTGACCTGTTCCCAGAGTTTCTCGTCAAAATTTGGCCAATCCATAAATGTAAAGCGACGTTTTGCGCCGGGCGGAATCCCCAATGCCATCATAGCCGCTTCGATAGGGATGGTTCCTGAGCCACAGAATGGATCCAGCAACGGAGATTGCCTGTCCCAGCCGGATGCCATAATGATCGCCGCGGCCAATGTTTCGCGCAGGGGCGCCTTGGCAATCGCCTGACGGTATCCACGTTTGTGCAGCAGCATGCCAGAAGAGTCTACGCTGATTGTCACCTGGTCATTTGCTACCCGCACCACCACGAGTTGATGCGTCGCGCTGCTGCCTTCGTCCGTCTCCCCCCGGGATGGCTGCCCCAGCCGATTGGAAATGGCTGCGTACACGGCGTCGCTGATCGGGCGGGCGTGATTAAGCTGGGATTCGTGGTAGCTGATGCGAAGCGTGGCTGGTTGTCCGGGATGGATGAAGCGTTCCCACGGCAGGCGGGATGCCTTCTCCAGCAGGTCTTTGTAGGTTTTAGCGTAGAAGAAATTTCCCAGGCGGGCCAATACGCGGCTGGCGGTGCGCAGGTGCAGGTTGGCGCGATAGAGCGCTTCGAGTTCACCTTTGAAGGTCACGCCGCCGGGTTCGATCTCAGCGGGGGAATCGGTTGATGTGTCGGGAGCAGGCGACATGTCCAACTCGACCGCTTCCTGTCGCGTGTAGGGTTCCAGCCCGGGGGCGGTCACCGCAAAATATGTGTTCATTATGAGAATTCTATCGCTTTCTTCTTGGTGACAATATCCTTCTGTCGTTGTTTGCGATGCGGCTCTTTCTCGACGTAGATCGGCTGGCGCGTCCAGGGATCGAGTTCGGTGTAGTACATCAGGCTAGAGTAGGTGCCGGGCGTGGGCGTGAAGATTTGCACCTGCTCGGGATTGACCTTGAGTTTCTGGCTGCTGAAGCGTTTGAGCTCGGCCATGTCCTGTTCGGTGCAGCCGGGGTGGGCAGCGATCATGTAGTAAGTGAGAAATTGCGGTTTGCCAGCATTTTTGGAAAACTTGTCGAACTTGGCTTTGAATTGCAGCAGCGCATCTCCGCCGGGCTTGCCCATGTGATCCAGTACATTGTTTTGGGTATGTTCGGGCGCGACCTTCATTTGCCCTGAAACGTGATGGTTCACTACTTCGCGCAGGTAGTTGTCGCCGTGCTGCTGGTCGCACAGGATCATGTCGTAGCGGATGCCGGATGCCACGAAGACCTTCTTGACCCCCTCCAACTTGCGGACTTTGCGCAGCAGTTCGATCTGCGGTTTGTGATCAACTTCCATCTGAGAACAAACGTTGGGGTAAATGCAGCGCTTGGCTGGGCAGCTTCCGCTCTTGAGCTTCTTGTCACACTCAAAACCATACATGTTGGCGGTCGGGCCACCCAGATCTTGAATATAGCCTTTGAACTCGGGATGTTGGATTAAGCGTTCGGCTTCGTCCATAATCGAGTCCGGGCTGCGCCAGCGGATGGTGCGCCCCTCGTGGACGGCGATGGCGCAGAAATTGCATTCGCCATAGCAGCCGCGATGGGTCGAGATCGAAAAGCGGACCGTGTCCAGCAGGCGCACGGGGCCTTGTTTCTCGTAGTATGGATGCTGTGCTCGTTCGAAGTTCAGTGTATAAACGGAATCAAGCTCGGTCTGAGTCTGATATGCGGCGGGAGGGTTCTGTATCAACCAGCGGTCGCCATGCTGCTGACATAGTCCCTTTGCGTTGACCGGGTCATTGTTCTTGTAGAAAAGGTGGAACATATCAATGAAGGCAGACTTGTCTTTGGCAACCGTCTCATAGGATGGCAACTCCAGATAGTCTTCACGTTTCTCTTTAGCGATGTATGACAGCCCGCGAATGGTGGTCGGTTCGTTTCCGTCGCGCAAGGCAGCGGCCAGTTCGAGAACGGCCTTCTCAGCCATGCCGTACAGGATGTAATCGGCCTTGGCGTCGAAAAGCAGCGAGCGGCGCACCGAGTTGCTCCAAAAATCGTAGTGCGGTACGCGCCGCAGGCTGGCTTCGATGCCACCCAGCACGATCGGGCGCGCGTTTTCTTTGGGATTAGCCCGCTTTGAAAACCTGCGGATCAAGTTGGTGTACACGATGGTCGCTCGGTCGGGTCGGCGATTATTCACGCCGCCGGGGGTGTAATCGTCGCTCTTGCGGCGTTTCTTCATCGCAGTGTAATTTGCCACCATCGAGTCGATGCTGCCCGCCGTCACGCCCCAGAACAGGCGCGGCTCGCCAAGGCGACCAATCTCCTCGTCCGACGCTGTGTCTGGCTGCGCAATCGCGCCAACGCGGTATCCGGCCTGTACCAATAAATTGCCGATCACCGCCGTGCCAATAAACGGGCTGTCGATGTAGCTGTCGCCGGAAATCAGGATGATATCTAACGCATCCCAGCCTAGGCTTTTCACTTCTTCTAAAGTTGTGGGTAAGAACATGGTTTGATTATACGTTACGACGGATAAAATGCTCTACCAATTCCACTAGATTGGGTTCCCCCGCATAGAACCAGTGGATATTCGGATCCTCTTCTTTGAACCAGTTGGCCTGACGGCGGACAAAAATCCGCGTCGCGCGTCTCACCTCGACTTTAGCCTGCTCGGCGGTCAATTCACCTTGTATCACCCGGACACATTCCCGGTACCCGATTGCAGACATGGGTGGCAGCTCCAGGGAATACCCCTGTGCGAGCAAACCCTGCACTTCCTCCAAAAACCCGGACTCGAACATGGCTTCGATACGCTCATCCACACGCTGATATAGTTCCTCGCGCGGACGCTTTAGCCCGATAGTTAGCAGCTTGTAGGGCGAATCGCTTTGTCCGCGCTGCTGCGAGAATGGCCTGCCAGTGGTGAGAATGACCTCTAGTGCGCGGATGGTGCGGCGCACATTGCGCGCGTCAATTTTTTCCGCGGAAGTGGGGTCGAGTTTCTGCAAGCCTGCGTGTAACCAATAAATACCGTTGTCTTTAGCTAATCCTTCTAAAACTTCACGCAGGCGAGGATCGGACTTCACTTCGGGCGGAGTCCAGCCCTCTGTCACCGCGCGCACATATTGCCCCGTCCCGCCGACCAGAAACGGCAGCTTGCCACGCGCATTAATGTCTACGATGATCTCCGTCGCTTTGTGTTGGAAGACTGCTAAGGACCAGACTTCATCCGGATCAGCCACGTCGATCAGATGATGTGGCACACGTGCGCGTTCTTCTGGCGTGGGCTTGGCGGTGCCAATGTCCATGCCGCGATAGAACAGACGCGAATCGGCAGAGACGATCTCGCCATTTAGCCGTTCGGCCAATTGGAGGGAGAGTTCAGTCTTGCCAACAGCCGTCGGGCCAATGAGTAGGATGAGGGGCGGTTTGATGCGCATTTGTTGTTCAGGTCAGCTTGAATAGGAAATTAGTCTTCCATCTAACTACTACGGGGTGCCCTACACTGAAATATATTCTATGCGTTTTATGCCTTTCCTGGTTAATACCAGGCGCATACGCTTGTATAGTATTTCAACTCCTGGGCTGATCGATTTGTAGCGAGAAACTACATTAACATGATATACCTTTTGGGTGTGGACTGTTTTGAGTTGGCCATTTTCCAATAGAAATTGCTCTTCCACAGGGTCGGCCATTCTTCTCAGATAGGGCTGGATGTTGTAGCGAATAATATCATTGAGTCCGTTGACTTTTGGAAACCCCTTGAAAGCTTTTGGAAACAGGTTAGCATCCAGTACAATATCTTTGGTATGGCAGATGATGGTTTCGCCCATGCCTTCGTTGTCCAGGTCGGCAAATGGGTCTTTGTGGCGAGCGGTTAGAACAGATTTTGGGAGATCGTTTTCTGAAATAAAGGTAACTTTCTCGCGCAGAACGGCCAGCTTATATTTCCCGTCCAGTGTTTTTATGTTGATTCTGCGGTCGAACAGAATATTTTTTAATTTGTTGGATAATAGTGCCCGACCTGATTCCTTGATCCGGTCTTTAAACATGTAGCCGATGACTAGGGCCACAAATACCGGAAATGTGAAGTTGCCATAAATGCTCTGAAAATAAAATGCGATAATTGTGGCAAAGATCATTGAAACACCGGCTACCAGAGCCATCAGGAACTGTTCCATGCCCCGGCCCTCGCGTTGTGCATCTGTAGAGAGATGGAGTATCGAGCTGACATATTTCTTCAACACAGAAGCCCGAAATGCATAGACTTCATTTGCATCACCTTGCTTGAGGATGGAGCCGTAGCCATATGATGTGCGATGGGCTCTTTCGTTCTCGACGATCTGGTTCAAATACTCTAGACACTTTGCCTGGTCAGCCTTGTCAAAGTGTTTGGATACGATCTTGAACAATTCAGTTGCGCTTTCTTCTATCAACAAGCTAATATATTCATCCACAAGCGTGTAGGCTAAAAATGTATCTTCCTTAACAACAGGAAGGTTTAATTCTGTATAAAATGCTCTGTACCCGGAACTGATTTGCCTGGAGTGATTGATGAAGTCTTCGATCAAGCTCTCCGCCAGTGCGTGTATTTTTGCTTTGGAGGCAGCTTCTTGAACGCGCTTATCCACTAAATTTAGGTGTTCACGTAAGGTGCTTTTGAACATAGCCCCGAAGAGTTTGAGTTCGTGAATCAGTTGCTTGTTCAGCTCATCATCCTGATACCAATTTGCCCGATGGACGATCTGTTGAACATCGCTGAGTGGGGTGACATCGCTATCAACCAGGTCGCGAAGATTGAGGATGGGCGTTTTTATGCGGATATAGTTTTTAACTTCCCGGTAAAATGCATCTTTTGGATAACTGTCTTCAGTGATTCCCAGGCTTTTAGGAAAAAAAAGATACGTTGAAATGCGATAATGTGTCTTTTTCCCTTTTCCAAGTTCATAGTCCAATTTAAGTTCAATTTGATAGCGATCATGTGAAATCGCCGATTGTTGAATCGTTTCAAGCATTGTTTTACCTTTTTAAGATATTGAAGATATTTATCGCATAGTTCAGGCTGTATAAACAGCCCTTGCTTGTAAAGAAGAGAAACTCCTGCACTAGAATGGTGAAGTGATTCTGCCCACTCTGAAAACAGGAGATTTAAATATGCTAGCCGAAATTTGATATTTCGTCAAACAGGGATAGGTGGGATTTCAGAAAATTGATGACAAATTTGTTGTATGAGCGAGTAGTAGCGATTAGAGCGCGTTCTCAAAATGGGTGAAATTTGGCTTACTGCCGGGCTTTCCTTCAACCGCAATGACATCAATTTGCCAATGGTTGATCTCGTTTTCCTGGGCATAATGTTCTGCTGCTGCAAACATGTGTTCCTGCTTACGCGGTGTGACCGAGATCTCGGGTGGCCCAAGACTTTTACTTGTACGTGTCTTAACTTCAACAAAGATGATGATTTCATCCTTTTCAGCAACGATATCAATCTCTCCATATGGTGTGCGGACGTTGCGCCCAATGATAGTGTAACCGCGCTCTTCAAGATACTCTGCAGCAACGCTTTCGCCCCAGGCACCGATTTTCTGGTTGTGACTGCTCATACGCGGAAGCGCTCCAGGATATTGAGCAGGCGTTCGTCCCAATCAAGCCTGGGTTGGCGCGGCGCGCTGGCTATCCTTTCGTAGTGCTCCAGCATAAGCCCGGTTGTGCGTTGGATATCATATCTTTGAGATGCTTTTCGGGCTGCCTGGCTCATTTTCTGGCGCAGTTGACTTTGCAGGCAGAGACGAGTTAGCTTTGCGGTGAAGGCAGGCAGGTTTTTGGTGGAGAGGAAGCCTGTTATCCCATCTTCAACCGTATCGCCTACACCTGGTGAATAAATACCCATAACTGGCAAACCTGCCCCCATAGCTTCAATTACAGAGAGCGGGTGTACCTCGGTCACGGAGGCAGTGACGAAGGCATCGCACATTGCCAGATATCCAGGCATGTTGTCGTATGGGATCAAACCTGCAAATTGGACGGATTCAGTAATTTGAAGGTCTTTTGTCAGTTCTTGGAGTTCTTCTTTCATCGAGCCATCACCGAGAATCAGGAGGCGTACATTCTCAACGGCCTGAGAAACGCCTGCAAAAGCAAGTAAGAGAAAATCGAGATTCTTTTCGGGTCCCAGGCGACCGGCATAAACCAGCAAAATGTCATCTTCAGTGAAACCGTAGTCAGTGCGGGATAAAGGTTCGGCCTGGACGAAACGCGTCAGTTCGACGCCGTTCGGTACGATCTCGATCTGGCTTTCTACTTCCAGTTCGCGCAAGATCTTTTCCATGCCTGGTGAGGGTGAAATCACTAAGTTTACTGCTTCGCAAAAAGAGGGCATGTAGGCCTGTAACAAACCGTCACTGATTGCTTCAGGCAACAAGGGTAAATAGGCCTGTGCATATAGATCGTAGCGGGTATGATTTGTGAACATAATCGGGATATGTTCTGGCCGGCAGTAATGCAGCGCTAGGCGTCCGCTCAGGAAAGGGTGGTGGACGTGGACCAAGTCCATGTTTTGGAGTAGGTTTTTTGCTTCGCGGGAGTATTTCAGGGATAGGAAAAAGCCTGTATCGGCCAGAGGCAGGCCCGAGCTGCGTATGACGCGCTCCTCATCATCTGTGGAATCTGACTCACTGAAGGTGAAAATGTAGACTTCGTGCCCGGCCTCTTCAAGGTAGCGTTTATTCAGGTCAATGTAATTTGTGATACCGCTGACATAGGGCTTGTAAGCATCTGCCATCATTCCAATGCGCATGGGTCCGCCTTTTTTTATGAATAGTACGGTATGGTAAGACGACTGTCAAGTACAATAGGGGTAGAATACCGCCTTTGAGGAGAAATGGTTAAATTGATTTTGCGCGACAAAGAATATGAGGTGCGACCGGGTATGGACTTGCTCGCGGCGCTGGAGAAGTGCGGCATCATGCCCGAGTCTGTCATTGCATCCCGCGAAGGCGAGTTGATTCTGGATGATGAGATTCTGAAAGCTGGGGATGAGATCAAGCTGGTATCGGTGATTTCGGGTGGCTCAACGGTATGAAATGTAGAAAATGTGGTTTGAAGGCCTCGGTCAACATGCGCCAGCACAAGCTGGCTTTGTGCAAAGAGCATTTTTTAGATTGGCTTCCTGAACAGACCGAGCGTTTTATCAAAAAATATGAGATGTTCACCCACCACGAGAAAGTGTTGGTAGCAGTTTCGGGTGGCAAGGATTCGCTCGCGTTGTGGGATATTCTTACCCGGCTTGGCTATCAGGCTGATGGCCTGTATATCGGACTGGGTATTGATGGTGAATTCGGCTATTCGTCCGAGTCACAACGATTAACGCAGAAATTCGCCAATGAGCGGAACTTGAAACTGCACATCGTGGATGTTGAAAAAGAGTATGGCCAGCCCATCCCCGTTCTGGCGGATTTAACCAAGCGCGGACATGGCCGCCCCTGCTCAGTGTGTGGATTGACCAAACGCCACGTTATGAACCGTATCGCACGGGACCTGGGGTTTGCTGTGCTTGCGACAGGCCATAACCTCGATGACGAGGCTGCCGTTTTATTTGGAAATACCCTCAACTGGTTGGGAGAATATCTGCTGCGGCAAAACCCGGTTCTTCCTGCAAGCCCGGGGCTGGCACGCAAGGTCAAGCCATTGTGTCGCTTCTACGAGCGCGAGATGGCCGCCTACGCTTTTTTGCGTGGGATTGAATATATCTATGAAGAATGTCCCTTTGCAGTGGGCTCCAAGACAACTTACTATAAGGAATTGCTAAATCAATTGGAAGTCAAGCGTCCGGGTGCTAAACTTACTTTTTATGTAAAATTTCTCGAAGCCCGCCAACAGGGCATATTTGCTGAAAAGGAAAAGATACAGGCAACTCTCGCGCCCTGTTCCAACTGTGGACAACCAACCTCCGCTCCCGGCAACCTCCGCTCCCGGCTTGTGCTCGTTTTGTCGTTTGATGGAACGGGCTGCACTGGCTTCAACTGATATAGCAGAATAGGGAAGAACATGTTGAAAATTACCGCAACGGACGCTTGGAAAGAAACGCATCCTGGAGCCCAAATCGGTTTGCTGGAAATCTCAGGTGTAGACAATACCATTTCTGCTCCTGGGTTAGATCAAGAAAAACGTTCCATTGAGGAGCGACTGCAAGAAAAATATGCCGACTTTTCCCGCAGCGACTTTCTGGAATTGCCGGTTATGGTTGCATATCATCGTTATTATCGTAAATTCGGTTATA
>WOR8_10008258_pt1 | contig 17917 bp, 20 predicted proteins | sample DeeMarSeWOR38_10_FD_19890 | JGI IMG/M metagenome (IMG submission 19890)
CTAGGGAAAGTATTTTGGTAGAGAGATTGTACACCAAAATCGGGCATTGTGCAAATCTTCACAGTGCGAGGGTTTACTCGAGGGTCAACCTCGTTCCCACCGGGCAGGGGCTGACGTGGTCGCCAAAGGTGCTCGCCAAGGCCACGTAGGCTCGTTGGCCAGTACAATGGTTGAGGTAGAGGCGGGGCGAATCATAGGCGTCGCGCAGTACATCAATAACCTGTTCCAGATGGGGCTCGTCGGCTTCTACCAGGTGGGTGCCTCCCAGGACGGCGACAATGCGACGCTGGAAGGTGCGCCGGACGTGGGCCAGCGTGTTCAGCAGTCCGGCGTGGCAGCATCCGCAAATTACCACCAACCCTGCTTGAGTCTCCAGCACCAGCGACATATCGTCGTGATAGGGATCGGGCTGCCAGCCTCCCTCTGCAGGCACGACGTGGCGCGCGCTCCGCCCCTCCGGCTCTGAGCGCTCGGTGATTTCGCCACTGGTCCATACCCCAGGGAGTATCTCGGCCGGGGTTTCGCTGAGGCGCAAATCAGCAAGTTGGCTCAATTCCTGTCGTGTCACAGGGAGTCCGATTGGTTTGTAGTTGCTGTCCTGCCTCGTAAAGCGCGGCCGAAAGATATCTGGGCTGGCATATAGTGGCAACCCAGGTCTTTGAGACAGCACGGTGACTAATGCGCCGGTGTGGTCAATGTGAGCGTGGCTGAGAACCAACGCGCTGGCATCTCGTGGACACCCTCCCATCATGCCCAGATTGTGCCACAGCACAGACTCGCTGCGGCCTGTGTCGAAGAGGAAGCAGCCATCATCTGTTTCGATGCGAAAGCTCAGGCCGTGCTCTCCCCAGAATAGGGAGCCGTGTTGCACCGCGTTGTCAACCACGCATGTTATCTTCTTCTTCATAAGTTATGCCCTCCTATCACTTTTCATCCCACGAGAACTCTCTCTCGTATGGGGGTATTGCCTGTATGGCTTCGATGGTCAGAATTCTGTCACCGGAGTCGCTGTCAAACCATGCTGAGGGGTCACGGGGGTCTGATATCAGCCAGGGGCAGACGGCAAAGAGATAGTCTGGCAGTGCTTCTCCATTGGTGAGTTGGCCGCTGCGGAACCAATCAATGATGGCCAGGTGATAATCGCGGTGTAGTGTCTCGCTGACGGCTGGATATCGGTTGTCTTGTGCTTCGCCGAGGCGCCAGCCACCTTCTCCTGCGATCATAACCGGTACAAAACCGATTTCTTCCTCAAAGACTTCTGCGAACTTGCGAAAGCCCAGGACGCCGTTGATGTCTTCATCGTAATCTGGCGGGTGATTCAATCCATACAAGTGCGGCACGAAGAAAAGACGGTAAAAGACATCACTCATTCCCTGTAGCTTGATCTCACGCAGAGTCAGACGCACCCATTCGGGATTGGCGAACTGCAAGCCGACATACCCCCCTGCATCGTAGACCTGCTGGATGGCAGGCGTCAAGTTTCTCAAGTATATCTCCTGGTCAACTGCCTGGGCGTCCCACTCTTGAGCGAGGCTGGGCTCATTATAGAGTTGCATGTATGGCGCAAGCCCACGCGAGCGTAGGAAGCCGACGTCTTCACCCCAACTAGGATAGGTCTCGTAGGGGCGGACGAAGGGGCGCCAGATAGCTGTGATACCTGCCTCCTGGAATATGGGAGCTATGCGCACCAATTGCTCGTGGTCGGCATAGTGGACCAGGGCCCAGCGCATTCCCAATTGCTTCATACGGTTTACCTGGCGCTGCGCCTCAATAGGGTCGAATTGATGTGTTTGAAGAAAGTGTATACCCTGCCCGTTATCAACATCGGGTCTGGGCCACGTCTGCAGCCAGCCGGCGTAATCTTGGGTTGGGGCTGGGAAGTCAAGAGGTGGCAGTATAATCCTGGTGAGTGCTTGAACCGGTGTGAAGGTGACCAGATGGCGCACATCAGCGTCGTAGGCGACCCAGGCATCCCCGTCGAAGTGGACCTTCCCCCTGCGACCTATGAACCAGGGGTGATCTTCGTCATCCAGCGCGACAAAACGAATGCGGTCTTCTAGCAACGGGTTATCGGCAACACGATATAGCTGCCAATCTTCTCCGGCGACCAGCTGGGCGACATAGTTCTCACCTGTCACCCATACTGTGCTGTCCCCAGCAATCGCCAGCGACTTTGCCTCTCGGGTCATTGTGGTGTTCGTCAATTGGTAGTTGTCCCAGGCTCCATCGCGATAAGCTGAGACACCGGATGCTGTCGCCAGCCAAAAAGAGCCGTCAGCAGCAAGTTTGATGTCGTGGATCGTGTCGTGCTCAAGATCACTATTGAAAGTGTTGTAAGTTTGCCAGGTATCATCAGCGATGTCGTAGCCAAGCAGGCCTGCGAAACGTGTTGCAACCCATAGAGTCGAACTCTCTTCGTCAAGAGCCAGACCATTTATTCCCCTTAGTGGGTCGCTGTCAGCGTTACCGTCATCAGGAAGCCGGTAAGCGCGCTCCCTTCCCTTGGATAAATGCTGATCTGATGGGTCTAGCTTGAGGGAGATCAAGCCGCGTCCGAGGCGGTATAGAAGATCTGTCCGATCCAGATGGCTGGCGTCGGCATACCAGAGGCGTCGATCTTCATCGAAAGCAAGTGCTGAAATCCAGCCAAACTCGCCGTCCAAAAGCTGAGTCTGTGAGCCATCCAAGTTGAGTTGCCAGATGGCTCCGCCTTCGGTGCCCATGTAGATCGCATTTCCATCGGTGGCCAGTGCGCGGATGACTGGCTGACCGGGCAAGCGATACTGCTGGTAGTTCTGTGTTTTGACATCCCAGCGCGTGAGCAATCCGGCCTCGTTAGCGGTCCACAGGTATCCATTGGCCCATAGCACGGCCGTCGACCTGGGATAGGCGGTATCGGTCTCTGAAAGCGTGGCGTTTGGAAGCGGGTCAGGGTCTAACACAAGGCTTTCCAGAAAGGTGTCTGGAACTAATGACACATCCAGCAGGCTGCCGCCGCGGACCTCCAAAGTCTCTAAGTCAGGGACCCGATAACGCCTACCTCCCTGGAGGAAATACAGCTGTGTGTCAATCTCGCCGGTCATCCAGCGTGTCAGTGGCATGCCGAGGGGATAGTATGCCAATTCTTCATCGAGTACTTCGATAGTGTCATTTGGCTTGTAACCAATGGCTACATAAGTAGGCCAGTCAGAGATGAGGCGGATCACGCCATCTTCCATCAGGCGATAAATCTTGCCACGACTTCCCTCGAGCGGTTTGCCGACAAGCCCAGGGGTTACCATTCTCTCCGCTGGTGTGGGTGCCACAGGCGAGGGGTCTGCATTCGGTTCAAGCTGACAAGCCAGAGGTAGCACAGAGAGTGCAACGGTAAACGCTGTAAAGAAAACCCTCACGATTGTGATGAGGTGACCTCCTCCTGCCACTCTTTCAATGTTGCCTCCAAGTCATTGCTATTGCTGGTGCTTGCTGTGACGCCAGCGTCAGCCAGAACGTAGCCGGGCGCTTTCTCATGTAGATCGTCGCCACTTATGACTACGTCTACCCCTTCATTTATCAGCCAATGGGCTACTCTCAATCCACGCTGCTTCTCGTCCATCCGGTGTGGATTGATCACCATTTGGTGGCGAAGCCGCGCACCATCAGCAACACGTACGTCGATGAAGGTGAAGAAGGGGGCAGTGCCGAAGTGTTGGCTGACTGTGCCTTTTTCATTTTTCACAGAGACAGCCACACGTTGCACCGGCTTCTGGGCAGGCTCAACTTGAATCAGGACTCGCTCAATGTGGGGTACGTGTTGACGGATGGACTCCTCGATGGCATGGCTAAGCTGATGTGCCTTCTCCAAATCGGCTACACGCAAGCCTATCTCACTTTCAAGAAAGCGATAGCGTCCAGCGTTGCGTCCAGTCAAGGATTTAACATTGACCACCGCTGAATGCGACTGGATAATCTCCCGAACTTCGTATAGTGTCTCAGCGTCGATAGAAGCGTCGAGCAGCACACGCATGCCGTCACTCAAGAGTTCCCAGCCAGTCTTGGCTGCTAGCACCACTACCACCAGCGCCGCCACTCGGTCTAGAGGCAGGCCAGCCCACTGTCCGGCTAGTGCAACCAGTACAACGCCAGACGAAAAGATATGCACGCGGTACTCTTGCGCATCGGCTATCAGGCTGGGAGAGTTGGCTGCACGGCCTACTCGCATCTCGTATCGACTGAAGGCCCAAGGTATAATCATTGACAGCGCTACGCCAGCCAATATCCAGACATTAACAGTAGTCTGTCGCTCCAAACCGAAAATTGCCTGACGCGCAATCTCATAGCCGGTTAGAAAAATGAGAAAGGCAATGCCTACCGCTACGACGTTTTCCACTTTGTAGAGTCCGTAGGGAAAATCGCGGCTTTCTCGCTTCGAAATCTTGAGCCCAACTAACACCGCTACCGCGGCCATTAGGTCCACCAAGTTGTGAATCATTTCGGCAGCTACTGCCAGGCTGCCTGATGCCAGGGCTATGGTTAGGTTTAGGAACGTCAAGAAGCAATTGATACCTATGGAATACCAGCCAACCCGTTCAACTTCAACCATTGAAACCTTTCGCCACAAATCCGTGGGAGAAACGGCAACTAAATTCGGAGATGGCCGTGTGCCCCAACCAGTAAGTTACACAATGAAAGAGACCTCGGCTCATCGCTCGCTGTTCAGGAGTTCAGTAAGAAGTGATGACTGAATGTAGTTGGTGACCTCGATAGTCTGACCTTAAGCGACGTGTCCGCTTTCGTTCACAGTAAGATCCTCAACCAGACGCATACGCCATACATCGGCACCAGTTTCAGGATCTATCACTTCCTGCAACTGTTCGATGATGGCCTGTATCAGGCCTTGAACGTTCTCATCCATTTTAGCACTCGATCATTCTCTTTCGGGCCGTTGAGAAATAACTTCCCGATCTATGTCCAATTTGCCCAACAAAATTCGCCCGAAAACCACAAGTGGTTCTTTTTCCCAGAGGGGAGCTACAGGTACAGGTTCTTGTTTGGCCTGGTCCCAGAACAATATGAGTTGCGAGCTATCCGACGCTTTCCAGGGCGGTCATCACCCGCATCCATATTTGGCGCAATGCGTCGGCTACTGAGCCATCGCTGAAAGCCGTCACCGGCATACCCTTAATCATGGCCTGGGTGACAATCGTATCGAAGGGGATATATCCCACCACTTCTATGCCCCGCTCACGACAAAATGCCTGAATGGCGGCTGTAGCCTGGGGGTACAGGTCAGCCTTGTTAATGCACACCAGTGCTGGCAGGCCGAAATGCTGAGTGGTTTGCAGCACACGTTCCAGGTCGTGGACCCCCGCTGCCGTCGGCTCCGTCACAATAAGAACCAGGTCAGCTCCAGAAGCCGCGCTGATGACTGGACAGCCAATGCCTGGTGGTCCATCCACGATAATGAGTTCGTAGCCCTCATCTAAGGCCAACAGCCGGGCTTGCTGTTTGACCATTGTCACCAGTTTCCCCGAGTTCTCCTGGGCTGGTCGTAGAGCCGCGTGAAAGAGGGGGCCATAGCGACTCTTGGAACGGAACCATTGTCCTGCCAGTTGTGGCTCCATCTTGATGGCCTGCGTAGGACACTGATAAAAGCAGGCGGCGCAACCATCGCAGGCAATGGTATCCACCCGCGGGGGCTTCTGGTTAGTGTCGGCAAGGACGATGGCGTCAAAGCGACATACTTCGGCGCAGGTGCCACAGACCTGGCACGTTTCTGAGTCGATGATAGCTATACTACCTCCCACAAAATCGTGGGCCTGCAGCACAGCGGGCCTGAGCACTAACTCCAGGTTTGAGGCATCGACATCAGCGTCGGCCAGGATGGCGGGGATGGGACAATTGCCCTCGGCCGCCAGGTGAGCAAAGGCGGCTGCCACGCTGGTTTTGCCAGTTCCCCCTTTACCACTGAGAATGACCAGTTGCTTCATGGGCCTGCTTTTTGTAGGATGTCTAAAATCCGGCGATAGAGATCACGGAATTGATCGGTGTACTCTGGTCGAATGGCCACCAGCGGCTTCCCTTGTGCGATGCCCGCGCCGATTGACCGGTCTAGTGGGATGCGCATCAGGACCGGTAAGTCAGCCTCAGCGCAGAACTGGTCTACCTCGACGTTCCCTGTCCCGTCTCGGTTGATAATCACACCGGCCGGGATGTCTAACTTGTGTAACACTTCGACCATCAGGCGCAGATCATGTAGCCCGAAGGGAGTCGGCTCAGTCACGAGCACAGCAAAATCGGCGCCGTGAACCGATTCGACCACCGGGCAAGAAGTGCCCGGTGGCGCATCCAAAATGATAGTCTCCCAGTCATAAGCTTCGTCTTGGCTTGCAAGAGAGGTGCCCCGGCCCTCAATGTCCCATTTTTTCAACTCTCGAATGATGGGCACCGCCATCGGCTCGCCGACCTTCATCACGCCTCGCGCGAAATAGACACCGGTGGGTGTAGGTCCAGCTTCCAAAATTCCCAACACATCCAGTTGTTCGCTGATGGCCTGCTCCGGGCAATTGAGAGTGCAACTCCCGCAGCCGTGGCATAGCTCCGGGAAGACCAAGATGTTCTGCCCGATGACTGCAATGGCGTGAAACTGGCACACCTCTGCACAGCGACCACAGAATGAGCAGCGCCCCCCATCTACTTGGGGAATAAGGATGCCCACCTCCTTTCGCCGCTCGAAAGTGGGGTTTAGGAAGAGATGCGCGTTGGGTGCTTCAACGTCGCAGTCTAATACCATTGTCCTGGTAGTGTCCAGCGACAGGGCCAGGCTGGTGGCAACGGTCGTCTTGCCAGTGCCACCCTTGCCACTAGCGACCGCGATGCGCATCACTAACCTCCCTATTCGTGACTCGGAGAAGCGTGGCGACCAGGATTGGTGGGGGCTGAGACTTCTTTCAGCTGGCCCTGCTGATAGCGGGCCAGCACTTCACGTATGCTGAGGGCTTCATTGACTGGTGCTAGGAACATCTGGACGCCCCCGGCAGCTAGTGCATTGTAGGCTTTGGGGCCAAAATCGCCGCTGATGACCACCTGCGCCCCGTGCTTGGCGATGAACTGGGCCGCCTGCACCCCCGCTCCGCCACTGGAATTGCAGGCGGGATTGGGAACAACTTCCCATTCTTCTGTCTCGGTATCAAAGAACGTGAAGCTTACCGCCCGTCCAAAGCGAGGATGAAACGGGGAATCAAGATTGTCGGTTTCAGTAGGGATCACGATTTTCATCAGAAGTTCATCTCCCCGGTGCCCCGCCAAAACACTTCTGACAAGCTAGGCGCAACACTCCAGGTATGGCCATTCGCGTGTCATAGCCTCTGCGACGGGGTACCAGTCTCGTAGTGTTTTCGGATTGATTTTACTCGCTGCAATGGTGATGTTCCTGGCTTTCGGCACACGGCTCGACGCCGCTCAGTTCACCACCCAGGTAGTTTTGCAGTGCCTGGTGCACGGTCCCCGCTGCACCTGTGACGGGCTGGATGCCATACTGCTCGAAGAAGCTCAGAGCGCGGTGTCCCATGCCTCCAGCCAGCATCACGTCGGCTCCTTGGCCGTGGATAAAGGCTGGTACCTGCCCTGGGGCGTGGTTGCCGTAGTAGGGATTGTCAAGCTCTGAGACTCCCTTGACTTCCTGTCCCTCCACGTCAACCAATACGAAACAGGGACACCGCCCGAAGTGGGAACTGACCGGGCTATCCAGGCCGTTTTTGCTATCTGCTGAGATGGCGATGCGCATAGCTTTCTCCTTTTTTCATTCAATTCAATTGATGCTTCTTCTGGCTGTGACAGCGTTCGATCTCAAGTTACGTCATTGTGCTGCCACCAAATCCTCGGAGGGCAAGACTTGCTCGTAGGCAGTTAGGAGGTGATCTATTTCCTGTCTGGTGCGTCTTAGATCTGCCACCCACTGCGCCAAAGCTTGCTCGCCCTCTTCAGTGATTTGATACACGCGACGCTGAGGTCCCAGGCTCTCATCCCCCCACTCCGAAGTGACCAGGCTGGCGGCCTCCATTTCGCGCAAGGCACGGTACACCAGGCTGGGGTCTAGCCGGTCGAGATTGAAGCCAAATTCGTCTAATCCATTTAGGAGGCTATATCCGTGAGCTTCTCCCCGGTGGAGCATTACCAACAGACACGGCTGGAGAAAGCTTATCACCCGCCGCCGGCCGCGTCTTCCACCTCTCGGCGTCATTCGAATCCCCCCCCTTGCTGGCTTATTATCTAGAGTATAACATACTATAGACTGTTTGTCAATAGAGAAAAGGACAATTTTCACATTTGGCAACACGTTGGATTTGGACTGCAACTTCTGGAGCGCCAACTTGCCGATTTGGGAAGTCCTGATTATACTCTGATCCTGTCTTGATCAGAAGTTCAGCCGTGTGTAAGTGGCATATTCGCAACGCAACCTCGGCTCAAGGGAGGAGGACAAATATGACTCGAGTTTTTGTCACCGGATTAGGTGCCATAACCCCTATTGGCAACAGCACTCCGACTTTCTGGAAAAACCTCAATGATGGCATGTCGGGCGCTGGGCATATCACCGCCTTCGACACCAGTGATTTTCCCGTGCGCATCGGCTGTGAGGTTAAGGATTTTGATCCGGGCGAATGGATGGATCGAAAAATGGCCAAGCGGACTGCGCGCGTCACCCAGTTCTCGCTGGCCGCCACCCGGCAGGCTCTGGACGATGCGGGTTTGACGATTGACGAGAGCAACCGCGACAGAGTGGGTGTAGTTATTGCAACCGGTGGTGGGGGTATTGGGCTGGCGGAAGATGGGACGCGTACCTTGATTGAGAAGGGGCCGCGTAGTGTCAGTCCCTTTGTGCTGCCCGGCCTTATGCCGAATGCCGTCTCGTGTCTGGTTTCAATTGAGACGGGGGCCAGAGGTCCAGTGCTGACCTCAACCTTGGCCTGCGCCAGCGGCAACTATTCGATAATCGAAGGCTATCATTTTCTTCAGCGCGGCGAGGCGGACGTGATCATCGCCGGAGGCACCGAATCGGCTACCACCCCGGTATCCTTTGCGGCGTTGGGCCGTCTGGGTGCCTTGTCGTGCCGCAATGACGACCCGACACACGCGAGCCGGCCTTTTGACGTAGACCGTGATGGCTTCGTATATGGTGAAGGCGCGGCTGTAATGGTCTTGGAAACGGAAGAGCACGCCCGGGCGCGAGGTGCCAAGATCTACGCTGAGGTACTGGGTGGACGACTGACCGGTGATGCTTTCCATATCACTGCCCCCGATCCAGATGGAGATGGAGCCGTGCGGGCCATGCAGGGGGCGATAGAGAGTGCGGGCCTGCAAATCACCGACATCGACGTGATCTATGCCCATGGCACCAGTACCCAACTCAACGACGTGACCGAAACCAAGGCTATCAAGCGGGTGTTTGGTGATCACGCCTACAAACTGGCTGTTACGGCCACCAAATCCATGGTTGGTCACTTGATGGGGGGCGCAGGGGCGATTTCGGCTCTGGCTGGTGCCCTAACACTGCACGAGGGAATTATTCCCCCTACCATTAATCATGACCAGCCAGACCCCGAATGCGATTTGGATTACGTGCCCAACCAGGCGCGCCGCGCCGACGATGTGAATGCATTGTTGGTCAATGCCTTCGGATTCGGTGGACAAAACGTCGTTCTGACCATGAAACGCTATTACGGCTGATAGCATTTGTCCGATATATTCCCTCGTGGTATAATCGCGGCGTTGCTGCGCCAACTGAGCTTGAGACGCTTCGGGTAGGTTATCCCCAATCGAACTCTGGTTAAAAGAAGTTGCGTGTGTGGCGAAGCTTGTCTCACCGGCGCGCAAGTGGGGAACCCACCCGAAGTTTGGTGTTGCGCTACAGCCGCCCGAGATGCTCGGGGGATCATCGTTATGCGCCGATTTGCAGTCACCATGGGGCTGGTATTTCAGATAGGCGGCCTCATTATCTGCTCGGTGCTGGGATCGTTCTTTGTAGGAATGTGGCTTGATCGTCGCTTAGGATCCGCGCCGTGTCTGATAATTGTATCGGTGATGTTTGGGTTTGTCGTGGCTGTGATCGGCGCTTATCGCATAGTGACGAGGCTGAGCGAGTGAAGACGGGGAGGTCGCCAGACGCATGAGTAAACTGTATAAGACAATTGCAGCTATCGTCTTGACGCTTGCTCTCTTGGTTGCGGGAGGCATCATACTGCGCTTTGTATTACCCCCGGTGTCGGTCAGGGCCGAAGCACTTCCTGGCGTAACTATCGCGGGTGTTTCATTTACCAATGCTTTTCTCACAGCTTTGGTGGTCGACGTCGTTTTGGTGATCCTGGCCTTTTTTGGGACTCGGAAGATGCAGCTTGTCCCCACAGGTTTGCAGAACCTGCTTGAATGGATCATCGAGGCTCTGTATAACCTTACCGAATCAGTGGCCACTGCTAAATGGGCCCCGCGCTTCTTCGCTATTGTAGCCACCATTTTCTTTTACGTCCTTTTCTCAAACTGGTTTGGGTTGGTCCCTGGTCTGGCTGCTGTTGGCGTATGTGAGGAGCATCACATCGAAGAAGGTGAAGAACACGCCGCCTTTCCTGGCCTTGCCGCGCCTCTCCTAGATCATCCTGAGGAAACACCCAGACCGCCGTTGGGGTGCCAGTCTGGTGAGGTGATCGTCCCAATCTTCCGCTCTCCAAGCACTGACCTGAATAACAACTTTGCCCTGGCGCTTGTCTCAGTCGGAATGACTCAGGTGTTCGGTGTAATGGCGCTGGGTATTGGCTATTTCACCAAGTTCTTCAACGTGAAGGGGATGATACGCGCCTTTGGGGCGGACGAGCACGGTCAGCGGCGCGGTTGCGCCGGCATGCTCGGCGCGTTTATGTTCGGTGCCATTGACTTCTTTGTGGGCATCTTGGAGTTGATCAGCGAGTTCGCCAAGATCATCTCTTTCTCTTTTCGTCTCTTCGGCAATATCTTCGCCGGTGAGGTGATGTTATTGGTACTGGCGTCGCTGCTGCCGCTCATTCTAACCATCCCCTTCTTGGGATTAGAGGTCTTCGTCGGACTGATCCAGGCCTTTATCTTCTTCATCCTGACGCTGGCGTTTTTCTCTATCGCGACTATCTCCCACGATCACGGAGAGGAACACCACCAGAACTAGCAAACCTGCAAATCATGGAGCAATTAGTGATATTCAATTCACGAAGCAATTGTAATAGAATCTTAAGGAGGCAAAGAGCAAATGGATGCTGAAAGTGTGAAGCTATTGGCTGCTGGCCTGGCGATTGGTCTGGGTGCTCTTGGTCCAGGCATAGGTATTGGGATCTTGGCCTGGGGCGCGCTGCAGGCCATTGGGCGCAATCCTGAGGCCTCAGGAGACATTCAGACCAATATGTTCATCGGTATCGCCTTCGCTGAGGCTATCGCCATCTACGCATTGGTAGTGGCGTTGATCCTCCTCTTCGTGGTGTAAGGTCTCACTTACTTGTTTGACGCATTCTCTTTCGAAAGGAGGGTCGGGTTTTGGATGCACTAAGACCTTTGGGGATTGACCCTGCGCTCCTGGTAGCCTATATCATAAATTTTGTCATTCTGCTCATTTTGCTGCGTCTCTTCTTATACAAGCCGGTGTTGAAGATGCTCAATGAGCGGCGGCAAAAAATCCAGGAGTCGCTGGAGCAGGCCGACAAGGTTCGTCAGGAGGCTGAGATTCAGCAGGCCGAGTTTCAACGTGAGCTAGAGGAAGCTCGCAAAACCTCGCAAGAGGCGGCTGCCCGCGCTGCTCAGGAGACTGAGAAAATGCGCGAGGCGATCCTGGCCGAGGCACGCAAGGAAGCCGAACAGATTCGGGAGCAGGCTCGCCAGCAGATCGAAGTGGAACGCCAACAGACGATGGTCGAATTGCAGCGCCAGGTGGCTGATTTGGCCGTGGAGCTCACTCGCAAGGTGATAGGTGAGACGGTGACGGTGGACGAGCAGGCTCAGCGAACACTTGTTCAGCGGTTCTTGCAAGAAGCAGGAGACCTGTCGTGACAGCCTCGAAGTACGCCAAGGATGAGGAGCTGGCACGGACATATGCTCAGGCTGCCTATCAGCATACGACGGAGGGCTGGCTGAGCGTCTTGAATGCTGTTCAGGATCGGCTAGCGGCCGACTCGGCCCTGTTAGCTGATCTCGACAACGCCGAGCGCAGCTTTGCGGAGCGCCAGGCCCGTCTCGATTTGCTTCTGCCGTCTGATGCTCGGCCGGATGTCAGGAATTTCCTGTACTTGCTGCTTCGCGAGGGACAACTTGGACTATTGAACGACGTGATCGTTGACCTGACACGTCTCGCGACACGCGGACCTGAGTTGCAGGTTGCGCGTATTACCAGCGCAGTGCCGCTGACACCTGATGAGGAGCAGGCCTTCCGGCAACGGATCCACGCTCGCTTTGGTGGCGATGTAGACCTGGACTTCCGTGTGGACTCATCCATCCTGGGAGGCGTCATCGTTCAGGTAGGTGACAAGATCATTGATGGTAGCCTTGTCAGCAGGCTTAACGCTTTACACGAACGGCTATTGACACTTCGTTGAGCAATGTATAGATTGGAGAATGGGGATCGAGCTTGGAGGCGTCTTGCTTCCTACTACCTAACTCCAACTCTGGAGGAGTCTGTGTATGGCCCTACGAGTTGAAGATATTACTACAAGAATCAGACAGGAAATCGAGAGCTTTGAGGCCCCGGTGGAAGTGGTGGACGTGGGCTACGTTCTCGAAGTGGGCGATGGGATTGCTCGCCTGAGTGGTTTGGCTGATGTGATGTCCGGCGAGTTGCTGGAGTTCCCAGGCGGCGTGATGGGCATTGCTCTTAACCTTGAGGCGGACAATGTGGGTGCCGTCATCATGGGGGAGTACACCGAGATCGAAGAAGGAGATATGGTGCGCAGCACCGGACGAATCGCCTCGGTGCCCGTTGGCCAGAGCCTCGTTGGCAGAGTGGTCAATGCGTTGGGCCAGCCGATTGATGGTAAAGGTCCGATTCAATCCGATTCGTATCGTCCCATCGAACGCATTGCACCTGGTGTTGTCTACCGGAAAAACGTAGATACACCGGTGCAGACGGGTATCAAGGCCATCGATTCGATGATCCCGATTGGACGCGGTCAGCGTGAATTGATTATCGGTGATCGGCAGACGGGCAAGACCGCCTTGGCGATTGACGCCATCATCAACCAGCAGGGCAAGGATCTGATCTGCATTTATGTGGCCGTCGGCCAAAAGTTGGCGCAGGTGGCCCAGGTGGTGGCTACTTTGGAACGATATGGCGCCATGGATCACACCATCGTGGTCGTGGCGGGCGCCTCTGAACCGGCGGCATTGCAGTACATCGCCCCTTACGCTGGATGTGCCATCGGCGAAGAGTTCATGGAGCGGGGCAAGGACGCATTGGTGGTCTATGATGATCTCAGCAAGCACGCCTGGGCCTACCGCCAGATCTCGTTGCTGTTGCGACGACCGCCTGGTCGTGAGGCGTACCCGGGTGATGTCTTCTACCTCCACTCGCGTCTGCTGGAGCGGGCGGCTCGCATGAACGACGAGCAAGGTGGTGGCTCGCTGACTGCGCTACCCATAATCGAGACCCAGGCCGGCGACCTGAGCGCCTATATTCCCACTAATGTCATCTCCATTACCGACGGACAGATTTTTCTGGAGAGTGATCTCTTTTACGCTGGCATTCGCCCGGCAGTGAATGTGGGGCTCTCGGTGTCGCGGGTAGGCGGTGATGCCCAGGTTAAAGCGATGAGGCAGGTCGCGGGTCGTCTGAGACTGGAACTGGCGTCGTTCCGAGAATTGGCAGCCTTTGCTCAGTTCGGCTCAGACTTGGATAAGGCCACCCGAGATCAACTTGAGCGTGGTCAACGACTCACCGAGCTGCTTAAGCAACCTCAGTATGAGCCGATGCCGCTGGACGAGCAGGTCATCGGAATCTACGCTGTCACCAATGGCTTTGCCGATGATGTGCCGCTGGACAAGATCAAAGATTTCGAAACAGGCCTTCTTCAGTTCATGCGCACGGTCCATCCCGAACTCGGGCAGACAATTATGTCGGAGAAGACTCTCACGGATGAGCTAAGGGATGCGCTAAATGGGGCAATTCTGGAATATAAGCAGTCAGCCGGCTTCTAGCCTTTGAGGTTGACCGAAGACAGGCGACTCTATGGCAAACGTTCGCGAAATCAAACGACGCATTGGGAGTGTCAGGAATATTGCCCAGGTCACACGGGCGATGCAGATGGTCGTGCAGATGGTCGCTGCCAGCAAAATGCGGCGTGCCCAGGAACAGGTTCTCGCCACGCGGCCCTATTCGGCTAAGGCGTGGGAGGTGTTGACACATCTGGCGGCACAGCGTGTCAGCAGTTACGCGGAGCATCCCCTGTTGGACTGGCGTGATCGGATTGAGACAACCGGGATCGTACTCATCACCTCTGACAAGGGCCTGTGCGGCGCTTACAACGCTAACATCATTCGGGCCACTTTACAGTTTATGAGGGACTTGGGGCACCCGGTCCGGCTCATCACCGTGGGGCGCCGCGGACGTGACTTTTTGATCCGACATGGGGGCAACGTGGTTGCCGAGTTCTCGGATTTGCCACCCCGTCCTTCTCTGCTTGACATCACAGCTATCGCACACACCGCCGTTGACGATTTTCTGAAGGGCGACTGCGACGATGTTTACTTGGCTTACACCGATTTTATCAACACCCTCACGCAACAGCCAACTATCCGTCGGCTGTTGCCTATCACCCCCGGACGGATAGAGAGTTCGGTGATGCGCGAGTATATTGCCGACACCCCGGAAAGTTCGACGGGTGAATATATTTATGAGCCTGACCCACGTGTTATATTGGATGCAGTATTGCCCCGTTTCACCGAGCTACAGATTTATCAAGCTGTCCTTGAGGCCCTGGCCAGCGAACATAGTGCGCGGATGGTCGCTATGCGCAACGCCTCCGATAATGCCAATGAGTTGATCGATGACTTGACACTTAGTTTTTACCGTGCCCGGCAGGAAGCCATCACCAAGGAGATGCTCGACATCGCGGGCGGTGCCGAGGTGTTGGTGAGTCGATAAGAACTTGAGGGCTTTGATCTTATAGGGAGTGACATAATGGCAAAAGGAAGCATAGGTCGGGTATCGCAGGTAATGGGTGCCGTCGTAGACGTCAGCTTTCCACCAGGTGAATTGCCCGAGATCTATTATGCGGTGGAAGTGCCGCGAGAAGACGGCAATGGGGCTGGCGCGGAAAGCTTGGTCCTCGAGGTGCAGCAACACTTGGGCAATGAGTTGGTGCGTTGCGTTGCCATGGGCAGCACCGAGGGTCTGAGGCGCGGTGTGCAGGCCATCGACACCGGCGCGCCGATTACTGTCCCGGTGGGCCCCAAGACTTTGGGGCGTATCTTCAACGTGCTCGGTCGGCCGGTTGATGAGGCGGGCCCGGTCGAGGCTGAGGAGTACTACCCCATCCACAGACCAGCCCCTCCTTTTGAGGAGCAGGTGACAGAGGCTGAGGTCTTTGAGACTGGTCTCAAGGTGATTGACCTAATTGCGCCCTTTACTAAGGGAGGTAAGACCGGCGTCTTTGGTGGGGCTGGCGTGGGCAAGACCGTCATCATTATGGAACTCATCTACACCCTAGCCTCTGAGCATGGTGGCTTTTCTGTCTTCTCTGGCGTGGGTGAACGCACCCGCGAGGGGACCCAGCTCTGGAACGAGATGAGGGAGTCGGGTGTCATTGACAAGACGGTGATGGTCTTCGGCCAGATGAACGAGCCACCTGGTGTGCGGCTGCGAGTCGGTCTCGCTGGGCTGACAATGGCCGAGTACTTCCGTGACCAGGGCCGAGACGTACTGCTATTTATCGATAATATCTATCGGTTTGTGATGAGTGGTTCCGAGGTGTCGGCCTTGCTGGGACGCATGCCCAGCGCCGTCGGCTACCAGCCCACCCTCGGTACTGAAATGGGTGAGCTGCAGGAGCGCATCACCTCGACCAGGCGCGGGTCGATCACTTCGATGCAAGCGGTCTATGTGCCAGCCGACGACTACACTGACCCGGCACCAGTCACCACCTTCGCCCATCTCGATGCCACCATTTCATTGGAGCGGTCTATCGCTGAACAGGCGATCTACCCGGCTGTTGACCCCCTGGCATCCACCAGTCGCATTCTTGACCCGCGCATCGTGGGCGAAGAGCACTACCAGGTGGCGCGCAACGTGCAGCAGGTGCTCCAACGCTACAAGGACTTGCAAGACATCATCGCCATCTTGGGTATTGATGAGCTCAGCGAGGAAGACAAATTGACCGTGGCCCGTGCCCGCAAGATTCAGCGTTTCTTCTCACAGCCCATGTTCGTGGCCTCCCAGTTCACAGGGCGGGAGGGCCGCTACGTGCCCATTCACGAGACGGTGCGCGGCTTCAAGATGATCTTGGATGGCGAATTGGATGATATCCCCGCGCAGGCCTTCTATATGGTTGGCACGATTGACGAAGCCGTTGAGGCCGGTCGGCAAATGAGTGACTAGTACCCCATCATAGGAAGTATGATATACCAAGGCCGTGCCCATAGCGGCTAAATCTGGCATATCAAGATCACTTTGATGGGGCACGAGTAGACTGGGTACCGAGGACAACTATGCCGCTGAAACTGGACATCGTGACGGTTGAACGTTTGCTCTACTCCCAAGATGTGGACATGGTCATTGCGCCTGGCATCGAGGGAGAACTGGGGATTCTACCCCGCCACGCGCCGCTGCTCACGGCTCTTACCTACGGGGAACTTCGGGCCAAGCGCGGGGATGACGAGGAGAGCTTTGCCATCGGCGGTGGCTTTATGGAAGTGCAGCCTGACCACGTGATGGTGTTGGCCGACACTGCTGAGCGCGCTGAGGAGATTGATCTGCAGCGAGCCGAAGCAGCCCGTCGTCGTGCCGAAGAAAGTCTCAAGACTATGGCGGAGGAGAAAGTGGATTTCGCCAAGGCTGAGTCGGCCCTGCGTCGCTCATTGATACGTATCAAGGTGGCAGAGGCCCGTCGCAGACGGGGCGGTAGCCGAGCCGAACGTCAACAACCGGGTGTGAGAGCGCCGTCGGACTAACTTGGAGCTGGAATGTTTGAAAAGAAGATTGGAATAGACCTGGGCACAGCCAACGTCTTAGTATACGTCAAAGGCCACGGTATTGTGGTGCAAGAGCCCTCAATGGTTGCGATTTCTATTGCCGATAACAAGATCGTAGCGGTTGGCGAAGAAGCACGTACGATGCAGGGGCGGGTACCGGAGGCTATTGAAGTGCTACATCCGCTCCGCGATGGGGTGATTGCTGATTATATTGTCACCGAGGCGATGCTGCGTTATTTCATCACTCGAATTGTTGGGCGCTTTCGGCTGTTTCGCCCTATTGTGATGGTGAGTGTGCCGGTGGGGGTAACCAGCGTAGAGGAACGAGCGGTCAAAGATGCCGCTCGCCAAGCCAGTGGTCGCGAAGCTTATGTCATTCCAGAACCGCTGGCAGCTGCCATCGGCGCTGGTATGCCGATTGATACCCCTACTGGCAACATGGTGGTGGATGTGGGCGGCGGCACCAGCGAGGCGGCCGTGGTGGCTATGTATGGCATTGTGGTCTCTAGTTCAGTACGGGTGGGTGGTGTCAAGTTCGACGAGGCGATCGCTTCCTATATTCGCCGCAAATATAACCTGATGATCGGTGAGCAGACGGCTGAAGAGGTCAAACTAAAAATCGGTAGCGCGCTTCCTTTGGAGGAGACGCTTGAGATGGAAGTGAAGGGACGGGACCAGGTGGCCGGCCTGCCGCGCACCATCACTATTACGTCTGACGAAGTCAGTGACGCCATGGCAGAACCCCTATAAT
>WOR8_10007584_pt1 | contig 17906 bp, 21 predicted proteins | sample DeeMarSeWOR38_10_FD_19890 | JGI IMG/M metagenome (IMG submission 19890)
TTCGATGAAGGCATCAATCTTTGTGAGAGTAATGATGCCGAATCAAGGGATTGGAATATCATCGATCTCAAAGGAGAATATGCAGAAAACTTCGCTGAGGTGGTCACATTTATTGTTAAAAACGACTTGCTCGGTTCGGGTGATCTCATCATAAGTATCTATCGGATGGATGGCCCTAACGATGACAAGTATGGTGACACAAGTGTTGTCCCAACTTATATACTTCCTGCACAAGCACTTCAAGTCTCTTTCTCATCTGACCAACTTGAAAATTTTGAGTATGTGGATGACGTGCTCTATGCGCTCGAGCGCGCGTTCACCTGGAAAATCCCCGCGGGATTTAGCGTTTTGGGGATCTATCGCCGGGAGATGATAATTGGTTCGTTCTAAATATCAATGAGAGTGGCAGGGAACTAAGTAAGGCTTACATTCAAATCAAAGGTGTGGGCGCTCCTGCAGCCCCCTGATTTTCTCCCGAAAATCAATTTCTAATCCAATCGCCCCCCCAATGAGTTGCAATTTCAAGGGTGGGGTGGGTAGGTTTTAAAGACCGTCAACGGATTGCAAAAGCGCCTCCACAATGGTGTCATACTGGAACCATTATGGAGGTTCTTTATGCCTACCCTTACCCTTAAAAACATCCCCGACGACCTGTATACTCAGCTAAAAGAATATGCCAGAATCAACCGTCGCAGCATTAACAGCGAAATCATCGTATGTATTGAGAAAACGGTACGCAGCAATCGTATAGTTCCTGAAACCATCCTGACCAAAGCGCGGAATTTGCGCGAATCCACCAGCCAATACACCATCACAGATGAAGAATTTGATCAAGCAAAAACAGCGGGACGGCCATGATCGTTGTCGGTACCAACATCATCGGGTATTTGTATCTGACCAGTGATCGCTCCGTTCAAGCTGAACAGGCATTGCTCAAAGATGCTTGCTGGGCTACGCCACTTCTCTGGCGCAGCGAGTTCCGCAACGTGCTGGCTCTGTACATTCGCAAAAACATTCTGTCACTGGATGATGCCATCCGCATTTTGGAAGAAGCGTCCACATTGATGCATGGTAATGAGTATAAAGTTGCTTCCTTACCGGTTATGCAATTAGTTGCTGAGAGCACATGTTCTGCCTATGATTGTGAGTTTGTGGCCCTGGCAAAAGATTTGAACATTCCCCTTGTTACTGTGGATAAAAAAATCCTGGAACAATTCCCTGATTTTGCAATTTCTCTGGATGCGTTTGTAACCCAGGCAAGCTAAATTGGGCTGCCTTTCTAGTATAATCCCCTACATGGACATAAAAACGCAACTTAACGAATCCATGAAAGATGCCATGCGCTCCGGGGATGTGGTGCGCAAGAACACCGTCCGCATGGCGCTGGCGGCCATCAAACAGGTCGAAGTAGATAAGCAAACCGAGTTGGACGAGCTAGCGGTCATCGCGCTGCTGCAAAAGGAAATCAAGAACCGCAAGGAAGCTATCGAAGAAGCCAAAACAGCCGGCCGCGACGACCTTATTAGCGACAACGAAGCTGAAATCGCCGTGCTGGAAGTTTTCCTGCCGGAAGCCATGCCCGCCGACGAACTGCGCGAGATCGTAGCAGCCGCCATCGCCGAGACCGGTGCTGCCGCCATGTCCGATATGGGCAAGGTCATGAAAGTAGCACTGCCCAAGGTGGCTGGCCGCGCGCCTGGTAGCGAAGTCAGCGCGATGGTGAAAGAGCTGCTCACTGGCTAATTGATGGCTTCTGCACAACTAGCGCAAGTCCCAAAACGCGTTCGCACGATACAACTCATCCTGCTCATCCTGGTAGGGTTGGCCTCGCTAGCCGCCCTGATCGTGCCGCTGTCCCTCAGCCCGGGGGCATTACCGCTCTCAGCAGGTGACGTTGCGCCACGTGACATGCAGGCTCCCGAAGCGATCGAGTACGTCAGCGAAGTGCGGACGGAAGAAGCGCGCGCGGCGGCCGAACACGCCATCCCACAGACGTACTCTTCCCCCGACCCGACCATTGCGCGCGGTCAGATCGAACGCCTGCGGGCTGCACTCGACTACATCAGCCTGGTGCGGGCCGACGAGTTCGCCACGCCCGAACAAAAGCAGGCCGACATCCAGTCTTTGAGCGACCTGACACTTAAAACAGACACCATCCAGCAGATGCTGGAACTGTCCGAAGCCCGCTGGGAAACCCTTCAGCAGGAAGCCTTGAGCGTGCTCGAACAGGTCATGCGCAATACCATTCGCGAGAACGACCTGGCAACCATCCGCCGCAGTGTGCCTTCGTTGGTCAGCCTGGCGTTGACCGAAGAGCAGGCGGGAGTGGTGGTAGAGTTGGTGTCCGCTTTTATCGTGCCGAACAGTTTCAGCAGTCCGGAACTAACCCAGGCCGCCCGTCAGGCCGCGCGAGATGCCGTCCAACCGGTGACCCAGTCTTATAAACCGGGTGAGATGGTTGTGGCCGCCGGCCAGGTTATCACTTCTGCGCAACGGGAAGCGCTCGAAAAACTGGGCCTGATCGAACCCGGCCAGCAATGGCAGGATTATCTGGGCGTAGCGGCGCTGGTAGTCCTGATGACCACGTTTATGGGGCTATTTTTCTATCGCCGCAACCGGTCTTATCTTTTCCAGGTTCGTAGCCTGGTGCTGATCGCTCTCATTTTCATTATTTTTCTGGTTGGGGCACGGCTGGCCATTCCCAACCGCACGATCGTTCCGTACCTTTACCCATTACCTGCGATTGGTCTGTTGCTGGCCACACTCTTTGGCATGCAAGCCGGGTTAATCTTTTCATTGGTCATCTCCGTGCTGGCGGCTTACGGCCTGCCCAACTCGCTGGACCTGATGCCTTACTATCTGTTTGCTTCGCTGACAGGCGTGCTCGTACTTGGGCAGGCGCGCCGCGTCTGGACCTTTTTCCGTGCGGGTATTGCGATTGCCCTGGCAGGGATAGCCATGATCTTGGCCTTTCGACTACCCTTTAACCAGATGGATTGGGTTGGGATCGTCACGCTGTTGGGCGCAGCAATATTCAACGGGATGGCTTCCGCCAGTATCACCCTCTTACTGCAATACTTCCTGGCGCAGATCCTGGGTCTGACCACGCCGCTGCAATTGCTCGAGATCTCACGCCCCGATTTTCCCCTGTTGCAATTTTTCCTGCGTAACGCTCCGGGCACATACCAGCACAGCCTGCAGGTTGCCAACCTGGCCGAACAGGCCGCCGAAAACATTGGCGCAGACGCTTTGCTCACGCGTGTGGGCGCGCTTTTCCACGATATAGGCAAGGCCATGAATCCAGCCTTCTTTATTGAGAACCAGGCGCATGGCAATCTCAACACCCACGATGACATTGACCCTGCCGATAGCTCTGCCGCCATCACCCAGCACGTGTTGGATGGGATCAAGCTGGCTCGCAAATATCGTTTGCCACGCCGCATCGACGATTTCATCCTTGAGCACCATGGCACCATGCTCACCCGTTACCAGTACACCCAAGCCCTTGATGCTGTGGGCGGTGATGCATCCAAGGTGGATGCATCAAAATTCCAATATCCCGGCCCAAGCCCGCACTCGCGTGAAACAGCCCTGCTGATGTTGGCCGATGGCACCGAAGCGCGCGTCCGCGCCAAGAAACCACAAAATGAAGAAGAACTTACCGAGATCGTGCGCAGCGCTAGCCAACAGATCCAGAAATCCGGTCAACTCGACCACACCCAGCTTACCTTGAGCGACCTCAACAAGATCGCTGAGTCGTTTATCACTACCTTGCGCGGCTCCTATCACCCGCGCGTCGAATATCCAAAGGAAAAAAACGTCGCCCTGGAAGCCCCAACCATTCCGCGCGACGAAAATATATCGTGATCCATATCGAGGTTAATCCGTCCCTGCAAACCGATCTCGCGCCGGGCGTCCTTGAGCGCGCTGCTCTAGTTGTGCTTGCGCATCAATCCGTTGATGGCGACTTGACCATTGTGATGACGGACGATGCGCAACTGCGCGAATTAAACCGGTACTACCTGGACATCGACGCACCTACCGATGTTCTTTCTTTCCCCGCTTCTGAAACGAACCCGGAAACTGCCCGCCGTTATCTGGGTGATATTCTCATCTCCATCCCACGCGCTGCAGAGCAGGCCCGCGCAGCCAGTCATACGCTAGAAGCTGAAGCCCAGTTGCTCACCGCGCATGGCACTCTGCATCTGTTGGGCTACGATCATGCCGAGGCCGAAGAAAAAGCCCGTATGTGGAAAGCGCAGGCCGAAGTTCTGGAAAGACTCGGATTGTCAGGGATTGAGATTCAGGAATAGTAAATCAGCACATGAAATCCTTCTTCCTCTCCCGTATCCAATCCTTTATCTATGCCTTCCGTGGCTGGTGGCATGTCATCAAGACCCAGAAAAACGCGTGGATACACTCGGTCATCACCGTCGCTGTGATCCTCGTAGGCCTGTGGTTGGGACTTCCCGCCCGCGATTGGGCCGTGCTGCTGGTGACCATCGCAATGGTCTGGGCGGCGGAATTTTTCAATACTTCCATTGAAGCAGTGGTGGACCTGGCCAGCCCGGCCCATCATCCGCTGGCAAAAGTAGGTAAGGACGTGGGCGCCGCCGCTGTCCTGATCGCAGCACTGGCAGCGATTGGTGTAGGATTGTTGATCCTAGGCCCGCCGTTGTGGATACAGATCTCTGTCTGGTTTAGCAATTAGCCACAGAGATCACGGAGAACACAGAGAAAATATTACTCCGTGGTGAAAAGGAGATTTAGGATGACTTTATCGTTTCAATTTGGCACAGTAGGCTCCCCAAAAGGCACGCCCAAGAAACCGGGCGGCTCAGTAGGTGCGATTGAATTCAGCAAATCCATTGGCCTCGAAGCGCTCGAACTGGGCTGGGTACGCGCTGTGCGTGTTAGCGAAGCCACTTGCGCTGCCATCAAACAGACCAGCGAAGAACAGGGCGTGGGATTGAGCGTACATGCGCCCTACTTTATCAACCTGAATGCAGACGAGACCGAATGGCCCAAGTCTCGCCAGCGTCTGATGGATGCGGCCCATTACGGCAACCTGGCTGGCTGCACCGACATAATCTTCCATCCCGGCTCGTATTTCAAAGCTGAGCCAGCTGAAGTGCTGAAGGTTGCTATTCCGCGCTTACAGGGTTGCGTGGACGAACTGCGCGCGGCCGGTAATCCTGTCACACTGCGACCTGAGACGATGGGCAAATCCGCTATGCTTGGATCATTGGAAGACACGCTTGAAATGAGCACATCGATCGAAGGGGTAGAACCCTGCATCGACTTCGCCCACCTGCACGCCCGCCCCGGCGATGGAACTGTCAACACTTATGACGAGTGGGCTGGGTATCTGGAAGCTTATGGAAAAGCGCTGGGAGATAACGGTTTGAAAAACCTCCATTGCCATCTTTCGGGAATCGAGTATGGCCCCAAAGGCGAGAAGAATCACTTAATCTTCGAAGAAGCCGATCTGGATCTAGATGCGCTGCTGCGCGCGCTGAAGGATTTCAACTGCGCCGGACGCATCCTGTGCGAAAGCCCCATCATGGAAGAAGATGCGCTCATCATGATGAAAGCCTGGAAGAAAGTTATTGGAGAATAGCCAGAGTGCGAACGAATTTGTCCGAATTTTTTCTGGCAAGGTGGTGTGCACAGCACTAGTTAACTTGCTGGCCGCCTAGATGAGATGTCAGCAGCTGTAAGTTCTTTTATGGAATTAAATACCGGGATGCCATGTTCTTTTGCCAATGCCACTTCCGCGTCTGCGCCGCTGGATTCTCCCGGCAACCTCAACAGAACATCGCAACGCAGCACCCACTCATTGTCAAGTTCCACCCAGGTTTCATACGGCTTGGGACTGAGAAAATGCCAGAAGTGGGAATACAACGGCGGATAGGGCGCATATCCCAATTCGACCAACTTGTCAGCCATCAGAAGACTTTCCCGAACATTGACGGCTACATCTCCGAGGGTGTACGGGGAGGCGATATAGACTGTGATCATGAAAATTCCTTTTCCAGTACTGGTAGCTGATAGCATGTATGCGACAGAGCACTCATCGATTGCGGATACGCCCAAAGTGCCAGGCAAGCCCAGACGCAGTAAAAAGGGCGCCAAACGTAACCACAAATACATCCAGGCTCAAACCACCCTCAAAGTCACCTACTCCGTGTAGCAGGAGATATCCGATAATGAGATTGCTGGCTCCCCAGATTACGTTGACTAATGGGGGCGATTCCCCAACTCCCGGCGGCGAAGCAAACGGACTTTGAAATCTTGTGCCAGAAATCCCGTTAACGAAGTGGGGCACTCCGTTTGCCAAGAACAATCCTGCCCCGAAATATGCCAGGAAAACATACCATTCCATAGTTTGCTCCTCCACATCTGCGCCGCTACCTAGAAAATTCATATTCTCTTGTTTCGATGGGTTCCCCCTTTACATAATAGCCCTTCGGGTTATTACCAAGATATTTCATCCCTAATTTCTCAAGAACGCGACAACTTCCTTTGTTCCATACACCCGCACTTGCCCAGATCTTTTTTGCACCCAAATCTTCCAACCCAAAACGCAGAACCCTTTCTGCCCCTTCCGTTGCATAACCTGTTCCCCAATGTTTCGTGGTGGTCCAAAAAGCCAATGCCCAAATATCGTTTTCTTCCTTCTTTGCCAGGGTTACCTGTCCTAGTAATTCGCCCGTTTTTTTGGATTCCATCACCCATGAGACTACCTGGTTTTTCCACCAATTTTCCTGTAGCGTTTTTATCCAGGTTTCTATTTCACTGAGTGTAGTCATGCCTTTCAGGGGCAACTGCTCGGGAAATTTTGGAGATCTAATAGATGCAAATATCTTTTCCGCATCATGCACTTTTGGATAACGCAGAATCATCCGTTTGGTTTTTAGCGTTGTATCTATCGGAATGTGGATATTTTTGAACTTCGTTGACATAATGCCTGTTTCGAGTTAATTCTTCGGCTTGTACTCAAACCTATAGCCCTGGATCTCCACATACGGCTGCCAGTGCTTGTAGCTGATGGCGCGCACGCGACGGGCAATTTCTTCCTTACTCATGTCAGGCCGGATAACGAATAGCTCGTTGAACTAACTGTACGCGCGTAAAGGGCGGACGTGTCCAGGTTTCGGTGGAAACGGGTAATTCTGCCCCTTCTGCCAATGACCCTACGATCTCGAAGAACAATTCGATTTGATGCACATACGTCCGCGCTAGCAGTTCTTCCACCCCATCATCGGGATAAACTGGGAAGCGCTTGACGGCGATGATCGCGCCAGTATCAACTTTGGAGGCCATGTGGTGGCAGGTCACGCCGTATTCTTTGGCATCCTCGTAGAGTGCGAAGTTATTGCAGCCAATACCGGGGTACTCCGGCGAGGCCGGGTGAAAATTGAAGGAGGCTACCCGTGCGCGCTCCAGCAGGAACTCAGGCACCACCCAACGCGAAAGATACGAGATGACATAGTCGCCTTCCCAGCTGCGGGCTGCATCCGGCAATGGATCACCCCATACGCCCAGGCAGTACGTCACGTCTGTGAAGCGCTCCTGGCAGAAGGTCAGCGCGCGGACGCAATCGGGGTCATTAGCTTTGCCGAGGAAGAGGATGGAGACGTCAGTTTTAGGCATGCATTTGATTATAAACCGGTAGCAGGCTAAAAGTTAGGATTGATGCGGTGTTGTAGGAGTGTGTAGGGGAATCCGCTAATCCACGCCAATCATCGCGAATTTATTAAAGATTAGCGATAATTCGCGATGATTAGCGGATAAAAGAAAAAACCTGCGCCCCGCGCAGGTCATTGTCTGGCTAAGTCGTAATATATTCGCGCAGGCTGTGCTCCACCGCATATGCGGCAGCCTCCGCACGGTTGTTGACCCCCAATTTTGAGAGGATACTGCTGACGTAATTGCGCACCGTGCCTTCGCCCAGGAACAGGTTTTTGGCGATCTCACGGTTGGTCTTGCCTTCCGATACCAGCAGCAGTACGTGCTTTTCCTGCTGGCTAAGATGTTGAAAGGCCGAAGCCTCCTCCTCTTTCACCGCGCGGCGTACTTCCTGGAACACGCGCTGCGTCACAGCCGGATCGAGCAGCGCTTCACCGCGTCCAACCGCCTCGATGGCCTTGACCAATTCCTCACTGGCGATCTGCTTAAGAACATATCCCGACGCCCCGGCGCGGATGGCCGAAAAGAGCATCTCGTCCTCAGCGTAGGATGTCAGCATGATAACCTTGGTGGCTGGATAATTATCGACAATTTGTTCACAGGCTTCAATCCCCGATGTGCCCGGCAGGCGGATGTCCATCACAACCACATCTGGCTCCAGAGCGGCTACCTGCTCAAGGGCATCGCGCGCCGAACTCGCCTCTCCAACGACTTCAAACTGCGGATGCCGCTCTAACAGCGACTTCAACCCCAGGCGGACAACCTCGTGGTCATCCACCAGTATGATCCTTTGTTTTGCCATTAAAATTCTGCCTCCAAGATAATCGGATAAAAAGTATAGTCCAGACGGAGATGTCTGACAAGGGCGACTACTGTGTGCTGCGTAAATATTTGTACTACAAAGTCTGTTGTCTCCGGCAAAACCCGCACGAAGTTTTTCTATTTATGCAAGAAGCAGTAAAACAGGGCAGGCTACGTAAAGATACGCAACGCGCCCTGTTTGCTTCTTTCCAGGCCCTGAACTTGTATCATCACCGAAGGCAGTCTCGCTCCGACGGGCTCGCGGCCTGAACGTGGGGCTTCCGTTAGTTCTTCTGTTCGGCGTTCTCACGCCGGAAATCTACAAACCGATAGCCTACACCGCGCTCGGTCAAGATGTACTTGGGGTCAGATGGGCTGGCTTCCAATTTCTGGCGCAGGTAATTGATGTACAGGCGCACATAATGCGGTTCATCGCGATACTCGTAGCCCCAGACCTTGGTCAGCAATTGGTCGTGTGTCACTACCCAGCCAGCATTCTGCACCAAATGATAGAGCATGCGGTATTCGGTGGGACGCAGTTTGACCAGCTTGCCCTCCAGCCAGATCTCGCGACGGTCAAAGTCGATCTTCAAGCGCTCATCCACCTCGATCAGTCCGTGCATCGAGCCGCTGGCCCCTTCTGTGCGGCGCAGCACTGCTTTCACGCGGCCGACCAGTTCACGCGGGCTGAACGGCTTGGTGACGTAATCGTCTGCGCCCAGCTCCAAGCCACGCACACGGTCATCCTCTTCGCCCTTGGCCGTCAACATGATGACCGGCACCTGACTTACCTCGCGGACGGTTTCCAACACCTCAAAGCCGTCCAGGTCTGGCATCATCACATCCAGCAGAATCAGGTCAGGAGTCACATCGCGGATCTTCTGGATGGCTTCTTTCCCGTTAAACGCTTCACTGACTTGAAATCCATCATGCTCCAGGTTCATGCGGATGAAGCGCACCATGCGTTCTTCATCATCTACTACCAGGATGCGGCGGCGGTTAAATTCATCAGGCATGCTTATTCCCTTACGAAACCAATAATGCTTTCGTCTTCATCGCCTTCCAAAACTTCGATGAGACTAATGCGGTGCATCGGCCAGATCACCTGGACTACATTAAGCTCCAGGTAATGTAAGTCTTTACCGTCTTTCTGGCGAGGGCCATTGACATTAACAATCGTATCCGTCGGTTTGGGTAATTCCTCAACTTCGCCAATGACTGAGGGTTCACCCGGTATGTGCAAGATAACCTTATAAGGCATGGAGACACCTTTTCTTTCTTAGGGGTTTTTTAGCAAAATCTGGATCTTAAGCTTACCCAGGGCAAGCATATCACCATGGTTTAGCGTCTGATCCACATTCGGCTTTAAGCGTTTTCCGTTCAAATATGTTCCATTCGATGATCCCAGGTCCATCACGAACACGCGCTTGCCTTCCCGTTTTAGAACAGTATGCAAACGAGAAACACCACTGGCATACGCCTGATAAGGGGTCAAATCAATATCCGGCATGATCGGTTGCGCTTCGCTCACACGGCCCAGCGTAAATTCCGTGCGGTCACCCAGCGGGAGGATCTGCCCACTGTCCAGCAGGTGCAATGACGCCCAGGTGTCCAGGGATTTTGCATAGGCTTCAGTAGTTTGTTTTCTATCCACTGGAGATAGCGGCAGACTGTCAGCTGCGATATTTTGGGTAACGATGGAGTGTGAATTCGAAACTTGCGTTCCGCATTCAGAGCAGAACACAGTTCCATCCAGGTTATTGTGTTGGCAATTAGGGCATTCAATCATATGGGTTGTTCCTTTTCTTGTGGCATTATGAGAGCCCGTGTCCCATATTTTATCTCTTTACTTCCCTCTTCAGAAAATGACTGCATTTTTACAATATTTTCGGCTTCTATTATAGCTGTTCGTGCAAGGCTGCGTTCGCCTTGAGCCAGCAGGCTCGTAGCAAGGTTTTTCATATGCTGTGCAGCCAGTTCAAATTGTCCCTGCTCTACTTCCATATGAGCTTTTTCTTGCATACGGTACAGAGTCAATTTACCAAGTGACTGAATAATCAGAGCAGGTGGCGGTTCTTTCCCGGCTTCATCTTTTACTTCACGTGAAAACTCAATCTTGAAAGGTGGGATGGGCGTTGGCAGCGCAGCGAGGGAGAGTTTCAACTGACCACGCAGCAGATAGGCTACATCCTGTTTTGTGAGCGAGGCATCAACTCGATATTCAAATAATACATGCAGTGTGGAATCTTGCAAAAGAGGTCCAAGGTGGATTGAGTCTTCTATTGGAAGCGGGCCAGTTTCAGGTTGAGTCCGAAACGCGTAGGCCATCTCGGCTCCGGGTATCTTCTTTATATCCAGTACAACATCGTCCGCCAGGGTGCGCGCCAGCACCTCAAATTTTTCTACCAGGAATTTCTGAATATCTTCTTTACGAGCAATATAGCGACTGCTGCCGCCAGTGCGATTCGCCAGGGTATCGAGGAACGTGTCGTTCCATTCTTTTCCAATTCCCATCGCACTGATCCCAATCCCTTGTTTGGCAGCACGTTCTGCAAGATCGAGGCACTGCTGCTCGTCGCCATAGGTGTGGCCATCGGTCAGTAGGATGATGTGGTCGATTCGTTCCTGGCTAACATTGCGCTGAATCTCATCATAACCGGCTTGCAATCCCTGGAAAATTTCCGTTGCTCCCGATGGTTGCAGCATTTGGATGCGAGACTCAAGTTTTCTTTTATCGTAGGGATAGGATGCGGGAATGAGTACTTCTGCCCGATCACTGAATGTGACAACACTGAAAATATCCTGCGACCGCAAGTTTTGCATGACTTTGATGGCTGCGCTTTTGAGCACATCCATCTTCCCATCTTTCATCGATGTGGAACGATCAAGTACCAGGGATACATTCAGAGGCGGTGCGGGAATTTCTTCCAATTTCTCCTGCGGAGCAATTTCGAGAAGGATATACAGCATCTGCGCCTCGTCCATGCGAACCAGGTTGGGACGACTGTAATAAGCTTTATAGTTAAAAGGTAACGATGGCTGTTCTTCCTGTGGCAGGCTGGCATCGTATTTTTTTCGGCGAGCCGCGTTGGTGAGGGTTTCATATGCCTGCTGGACTTCGAGGAATATCTCGGTCTCGCCCACCGCTTTATTTTTATCCGGATGCAAACGCTGCGCGGCTTCTAAATAAGCCCGCTTAATCTCCTCCTGTGGCGCATCGCGCGTCACACCAAGGATAGCGTAATAATCCGGTGTTTTTGCCATGCTATCCGATCAACTGCGCAATAATAACACTGATGTTATCGGGGCCGCCAGCCGAATTGGCTGCTTGGACCAGGTTTTGACAGGCACGCTGCAAGCTGGGTGCTTCTTTAATGATCCTGAACATATCCTGGTCGGCAACAACGCCCCATAAACCGTCACTACATAACATCAGATAACCTGCTTGTGGAAATGTAACTGTAAACACATCCGCTTCGAGAATTTCGCCTTGCCCAAGTGCACGATAAAGAACATTGCGATGGGGGTAGTTTTCAGCTTCTTTCTCACTGATATGGCCAAGCTCTTCCAGCCGCTTAACCAGGGAATGATCGCGTGTGACCACTTCGGCTCGGCCGTCGTCGTAGATATGGTATGCACGACTGTCGCCAACATGGGCAATCGTCACTTGTTGACCCAGCACCAGAGCGGCGGTCAATGTGGTACCGCTGCTAGGCGCTTCACTTTGTATGGTTTTCTGCGCTTCTCGCACAGCAGTTTGCATAATCTCCTGCAAGGATTCATCGGGTGGTGAGGGCTTAAGGCCAAATAAATAGGGCTGGAATTTTCGCATGATATAACCGGCCACAATTCGTACAGCTGCATTGCTAGCTACCTCCCCATACTGGTGACCACCCATCCCATCTGCGACGATATACAGGCCAAAAGGAAGGCTGCCGGAGTTGCCCGCCAGTGTGGTCGTAAGGGTGAGGAGGCTGTCTTCATTAAGTTCGCGTAATTTGCCAACAGACTGTCCCGAAGCGGCCATTAGCTGCTGTAAATCAAATTGAACATTAGGCCCTTGCAAAATCGACTGGATTTGCTCCTCTGTAAGAGGAGCTGTTGTCGCGGTCTCAATTTCTTTGGGTACTTCTTCTTCGCCACCAAATAGTTTACGAAAAAAATCCATCACAATTATGTCTCCTTCTCAGGCGAGCAATGCATATACCTTGTGGTCGGTTGAGCCAACATAAACAATATCATCATATACTAATGGAGAACCTATTATTTGGCCTTCCGTACCAAACTTCCAGCGCAAGCGACCTGTACGGTATTCAAGGCAATACAGGTAACCATCCACTGAGCCGCAATACAGAGAATCTTTATAAATGACCGGTGAGCTGCTTACCTGATGTTCCGTACGGAAACGCCAGAGTTCTTTGGCCGTTCCTGCTTCGATTGCATAGATAAAACCATCCGCTGCGCCGACAAATACAATATTATCAACCACACTTGGAGATGACACGGAACCTTTGCCCAATCGGAATCGCCAGATAACAAAACCGTTACGATGATCGAGGGCGTAGAGAGTGCCATCCAGGGAGCTGAACACTACCATTTGTTTGTTGATCGTCGGTGACGAGGTAATGCCTCGTTTGGCACGGAACCGCCATTTCAACTCGCCGCGGAAATCAATTGTTAAAAAATCGCCTGCTTCGTTGCCTATATAGACCAACTCATTGGCAACATAAGGAGTAGAACGAATCGGATCTGCTGTTTCAAACTTCCATGCAGCGCGTCCCGAGTTCACGTTGACAGCATGTAAATATTGATCATCGGAACCGATAAAAGCATGCCCTTCGGCAATACGCACCGACGAGCGCACTGGCCCATCAGTGTAATAAGTCCACACCACTTTGCCAGAGCGAGCGCCAACAACATGCAAGCGATGATCTTCTGAACCAAAATAGATATTATCTTCGTATGCTACAGGCTTAGAGACAATTCCGCCTTCAGTTGGATATTTCCATTGAAACTCTCCGTCGCCTGCATTAATGGCATATAAATTGTTATCATAGCATCCGACGAAAAGGGTATTTTGATAATACAGGGGCGTACTGCGGATTTCATCCTCGCACTTGAATGTCCACAAAGGCTTGATACCATCTGCCTGGCCAATGGTAGTGGTCACTTTAGAGAGAATACCGGTTTTACGCGCAGCGGCTAACATAGAATCCTTCATGTCGTCTGCTGTCTGAAAGCGATCTTCAGGATTGTACTGTAAGGCCGTTGTAATTACGGTATTAAGTTCGGTAGAGACGCTGGGATTGATCTTTTGCAAGGGACGCTCTTCAAAGGAGAAGGGTGGTTCCATGCGTGGATCGCGGCGGGAGAGAGCGTGATGCAAGGTAGCGCCCAATGCGTACATGTCAGCCAGGGGGGTAGCTTCGCCGCGATATTGCTCAGGCGGAGAATATCCCTCGGTGCCGATCATGGTCCCTTTTTGCCCCGTTTGGAAGGTTTTTGCAATACCAAAGTCCACCAGTTTCACATCGCCATTGTGATCGATCATCACATTCGAGGGCTTCATATCGCGGAAAATAATCGGGTCGGGCTTATGTTTATGCAAGAAGGAAAGCACATCACATAGCTCAATTCCCCAGGTCAACACCTGCTCTTCGGTCAAAAAACCATTGTATTCGCTGATGATTGCTTCCAGATCTTTGCCATGGATATATTCAAGCACCAAATAGGATCGATTTTCTTCTGAAAAATAATCGTAAATACGTGGAATGGAAGGATGGCTAAGCGTTGCCAGCAAATTTGCTTCACGTTCAAAGTTTTGCACGATGGTCTGCCGTATAAGCGGGTCTGGCGCGGTATTGATCATTTCCTTGACCGCAACCAGTTTGACAACATTGGGAAAATGCAAATCGCGGGCACGGTATACAGACCCCATCCCGCCAACACCAATGACATCCTGGATCAGGTAGCGCTTTAGAAGCGTAGCACCTGATTCGAGTTGTCGCCGAGGTGTAGTATTTTCGCTATCGTCTTCCGGCAATGCAATGTGTTGTGTTTCCAGCGCTTATCTCCTGTAAAGAATACTATCGATATACAACAAACAGAAAATCAATTGCGAGCTTGAATTATTATAGTAGGCACTTAGTGGTTTGGCAACCATCTTATTAGTTTACCCTGACTAATCCTATGCGATGATTACTGTTTTGTAAAGTACCCTCTTGCATTGAAGGCCGTTCTGGGGCAAAATGAACAACATACATGACAAAAATACTCGCTGTAAGCGATCAGGTGGTGGAACGCATCTACACCCTGGCTGTGGATGGGCATTTCCGGGAGGTGGATTTAATTCTCGGCTGTGGCGATTTACCCTATACCTACCTGGAATATCTCCTCTCGATATTGAACGTACCGCTATACTATGTGCCTGGCAATCACGACCCCGTGTATGATCCCCACCTGCCTCTTTCTTGTGCGGAGGGCGGCTCGAATCTGGACTTGAAAACTGCTTCCGCCGAAGGAATTTTACTGGCAGGCCTGGGCGGGAGCATCCGTTACCGCCCTGATGGAGCTAACCAGTATACACAAAGACAGGCTTTTGTTCGAGCTTACGCCTTACTTGTGCGTTTGCTGGGCAGCCAAGTACGCTATGGCCGTAAACTGGACCTTCTCATCACGCATTCGCCTCCCTTCGAAATTCACGATGATTATACCCAGGCCCACCAAGGGCTCAAAGCGCTGAACTTCCTGATTCGCGTAGCTCGCCCGCGCTACCACATCCATGGACATACCCACTTTTACCGCAACAATTTAGAACATTCCGTTACACAGGTTGGACAAACGACCGTTATGAACATCTTTCCATATAAAGTGATCGAGATCGATAAAGGAGAAGAATAACCCGATGACTCAACACCCCTTATCTGGCGTATATGCTGCTGCGCTGACTCCGCTCAAAACCGATTCAACCCCAGACCTGGAACCTGTCCCCGCTTTTCTAGCCTTTCTCGCCGACCGGGGCTGCCATGGCGCACTCATCTTCGGCACCACCGGGGAGGGCCCATCGTTCTCACCTGATGAGCGCAAGGTTGTCTGGCAGGCAGCCCTAAAGGTCCACGAAACACATCCGGATTTCCGTTTGCTGGCCGGGACCGGAACCCCCAGCCTCCAGGAAACCATCGACCTGACCAAAACCGCCTTCGACCTTGGCTATAACGGCGTGGTTGTCTTGCCGCCCTACTACTTCCGCACTGCCGATGACGAAGGCCTGTTCCGCTGGTTCGAGCAGCTCATCCAGAAAGCCGTCCCCTCGGATGGCTACTTGTTGGGTTATCACTTCCCCAAAGTAGCCGGAATCGGATTCTCAATGGCTCTGCTAAAACGCCTGAAAGACGCCTTCCCGGTGCAGTTTGCCGGTCTGAAAGATTCGTCGCACGACCCCGCCCTGGCAAGTGCATTAGGCGAAACCTTTGGCAATGACCTGGCCGTTTTCACCGGCACGGATTCATATCTCGCGATGGCTTTACAAAACAAAGCCGCAGGCTGCATCACCGCACCGGCCAATTTGATCTCTCCAGGTTTGCGCGCCATCTACGATGCTTTTACCCACAAAGAAGATTTGTCTGAAACACAAGCCTGCGTCACCGCTCAACGACATGTGCTAGAGCAGTACATGCCCTTCCCATCTTCACTAAAAGCCTTGCTTGCTAAGAAATATGACTTCCCGCACTGGCCCGTCCGCCCACCGCTGGTGGAAACATCAAACGACCTAGTGGAGCAGGCAGCCAGGGAATTGGCAGAATGTGAATAGCAGGAGAACTGGGGTTCTTTTACCCGTTTGTTTTAAAGAAGCGGCCTAATTGCCGCATCAGACCCGGTAAGCAGCCTGGCGAATCGGGCTCCGGCTGCGGTTCTGGTTCGGGCTCCGGCTCAGGTTCCGGTTCCGGCACGGGCTCACCCGCAGGGAGCGGCACAAACAATACACGCGACTTGTTCCCTTCTGACCCTTCAAGTTGCGGGGTTTGCGGATACTCCTGTGAAGGTAATGCCTGACGTAGCAAGTCGTAAAACTCGCTAAAGGTTGCCCCTCGATTGGCCCGGATGGCATCGATCGCATAGCGCGACATCGCTCCATTGTAGCGACCGTTGATAAATGCATCGTAGGACAATTCACTGTCGCTGCAGCCAGTCAATAACAATTCCAGCATCTCAGCTTCTGCCAAAAGACGCGTTTTGACGGGGATCAGCGGACTGTATCCAAGCACAGGCATGAAACGCGGTTTCGCATACTGCGTATCATCTTCTGCTACCCTGGTGACTGTCCCGGAATAACAACTGTCTGAAACGAATACCAGGCTAGCCTGTGAAGTCAAATCATCCAAGATTTCACGCAATTCGTCATCCAGCAAGATCCCATCGTAGACATACAAGGCTTCGTCATAGCTGTCTGATTCATCCCCGCTTGAATCGCGATTGTATGTTCCGTGACCCGAATAGGTGAAAACACCATAATCTCCTGGACTAAGAGACGAAACCAGATCGCGCAAAGCCGCCTTGATGTTCTCCCGCGTACCTTGTTCATCGAGTAAAACGCTCACATCAAAACCAAATTCGGTCAACACTTCTGCCCAATCATTCGCATCATTGACACAGCCTTTTAGATCATTGAACATACCAGGATAATTATTGATACCGATGCAAATAGCCTTTTTCATTTTTTACTCCTCGTAGTATCTTAGGTGAGCAATATGGAAATAAGTATGTTTTAGTATTGTAACTATACAACATTCCCCCTTTCCACACAAACACGCATCTCTTTTGCTTTGCAAACAGACCCTCTTGCAAACAATGCACAAGAGGGTCTGTTTTGAGAGCCAACACAACTCGGGTTTAACCTTTGGCGTCAGGTTGACCTGAAAGTTATAGCAGAATTATTCTCCTGCAGCAGCAGCGGCGTCAACCAGGCCATGACCGAAGAACGAAGTGCGCCCACCGTTACCATAGCAGCGGTAACGTTCATCACCGGAATTTAGTGGTTCCCATTCCGACGGACAATCCAGGTGCTGCGCCGTTCGCTGCACAGCTGCCTTGATCGCGCCTGGACTCCAGTTCGGGTGGTTTTCCTTTACCAAGGCAGCAACACCCGCCGCGTGTGGTGAGGACATGGAAGTACCATTCAGATAACCATAGCGAGACCCATCATTAGCAAGGACCGTAAGACCGTCATACGCCGGAACTACTTGTTCGATGAAGTCATAGTAATCCCAAATGCCTTCAACCGGATCACTGGTGTTGGAAAGCGCCGCCAGTATCGCATCCTGCGCAGTACCAGTTGCCCGGAAATAATCTCCGCCAGGTGCGGTGACGTCCACGCGTGACATACCCACGCTGGAGTAATCGGCGATCCACAGGTC
>WOR8_10003758_pt1 | contig 17904 bp, 9 predicted proteins | sample DeeMarSeWOR38_10_FD_19890 | JGI IMG/M metagenome (IMG submission 19890)
TCCGACGCCCGTCAGATCGAGGACGGCCGAGCGAATGTCATCGGCAGCGGGGTCAAGGAGATGGTCAACACCACGCCTCTTGGCAATCACCCTTTTGTGCTCTAAGGGCTCCACCACCACAACACCCGCAGCGCCTGATGCACGAGCAAGTTGGGCCAGAATGAGACCCATCGTTCCCCCTCCAATCACCACCACTGTGTCCCCGGTCCGGATGCCGGCCAGGTCGATCCCGTGAACACCGCAGGAGACAGGCTCCACCAGAGCAGCCGTCTCAGGGGGCATCCCATCGGGGACCCGGAACACCTGTGTCGCCGGCACAAGGGAGCGCTCGGCCATCCCCCCGTCAATATCGACACCAAGCGCACGGAGATTGGAGCAGAGATGGACGAGTCCCCGATGACAGTAGTGGCACGTGCCGCAGGAGATATTTGGGTCCACCGCAACCCTCTGGCCGGCCTGGAGATTCTGCACGGCCGGTCCCACATCGTGGACAATGCCGCAGTACTCGTGCCCCAGGACGACGGGAGGCTTGGAGCGGGATTTCCCCTCCACGATGTGGACGTCGGTCCCGCAGATACCACAGGCCTCGACTTCTATCAAAACTTCATTCTCAGCGAGACGCGGAATCAACTTCGTGACGATGTTGACCTCGTGGACCCGTTCAAACTGAGCAGCACGCATGGGAGACCTCAGTAGATGAACTCAAGAACCTGCTCATCATCCGATCCGCGGAAACTCACAACGGTCAGATACGAACGGGAAATCGCATCAAACCGACTGGACCCCTGTACCTTCTGTCCGTCGAGCAGGACCGATTCGGGCGACAACGGTGAGCGAACCGCTGCACGTGCGGCGTGCCCCCCGAAGGACCGTAGACGAAGCACCAGCCGGGTTCCATCCTCATCAAGCCGGGCGGAGAGAAGTATTGCTGAGAGCTCTTCAAGCTGTGGCCTGGCCACATTCCCAAACTCGATCGTCCAGTGTGGCTCTTTGATTTCTCCATCCTCCCCCGAACTGATCTCTGTCGGCACAACCCGGGAGGGAACCACCCGGCCTCCGGCGTCGAACCGTTCAAGGCCGATTCCTGATCCGTTAAGCCGAACCCTCCTTTGCCTACCATAGAAGAGAGGGAAGCTCACGGAGTCGAGACCGCGTGCTCGAGCCCCTCCGATTACGATGTTCCAGCTTCCCTCCTCGACACCGAGCAGGGCCAGGAGCGTCTGGAGGTAGAACCCGCCGGCCCAGAGAAACGAGGGCTTGTCGATCATGCCGTAGCGGGGTGAGGCGGGGTCTGCGTATCTGTATTCATACATCGCCGGGTGGCCCATTGGGCTTGCCGATATCCCCTCGACGGTCATGAGCGTTCGAAAGAGGGACCAGGCATCCTCCGCCCTCCCCGTCCGGTGGAGCCCCATGAGAAACCAGGCGTTAGCGTGTGGCCAGACACCTCCGTTCGCATAGAAGTAGGGATCACCCGCTTCGTTCCCCTTGAACTTGTAGAGCGCCCGGACTGAGTCCAGATGGAAGTCGGGCGGATGAACGATCCGGACTCCGATCCTGGAATCAAGCAGCTGCTTTTGGGCCGTCTCCACAAGGCGGAGTTCACGCTCGGCGTCCAGCAAGCCATAAACCGCTGCCAGAAGCGATCCCATATAGTAGTGCCGGTCAAGCTTCTGCCCGTTGTAGTTGAAAAGATACCCCGCCTCCTCATCCCAGAGCCTCGTGCGAAGGGCTGACTGCATGGCCGCGGCCGTCGCCTCGAGCTCGAGAAGGTTTGGCTCATTGCGCCGCAACATGGCGCTCGTGAAGAGAAAGTCCCCGATCGCACGGATGGTGAGCAGCGTGATGTAGGCCCTTGGTCCCTCCCACTGGCCGATGTCCCACCAGTCGGGCCTGCGGGCATACATCAGGTCATCTCCCCTCTTCTGCGTCAGAATGGATTCCAGGCTCCGTTTCATAAGGGGATAGAGGCCCGCCACCGTGACACTGTCGAGCGTGTGGCGCAGATAGGCCGCCGAGAGGATGACGAACCAGAGATGGTTCCAGTTGTCGGGTTCGCACCATTCGGTAACATAGCGGCCGTCCTTCCAGTAGTAGGCGTGCGCCAGTAGCGATTCAGTAGAAATCTTCTTGAGGTAGAGAAGATCTCTCCTCACGCGCTCGGGATCAACCATGACAGCACCCAGGTCCGTGAGGAGAAGATCATGCGTAAAGAAGAAGTGATACTCCACGGGACAGGGCATCGGGACGACCTCCCCGTCCAGGTAATGGGCATTTGCCGCAAGCAGTGAGGTTGCCCAGCGCGCCGAACTATCCACCCAGGAGTCCCCCGTGACAAACTCTGCACCGAGCGACGCGTGTGAGCGGAGGAGAGAATCATAGGCAGAGACCTCCGCCGCCCATTTCCTCTTGAGCCTCCCCATGGTCGAAGCGACAGCCTCGCTGCGAGCGCTCCCGATGAGCTGCCGAATGACGAGAGAATCCCCTGGAGCGAGCCGGCGGCGGTAGAAAAAGGCGGCCACAGCCGGACCACGGTCTCCTTCACCCAGGGAGGGACTGATCGGCGACCCGGCATCTCGGCTGAACCAGCTCGAGGAGCCGGTGTCGCTCACACCAAGGCTGCCGGCGTCATGGCTCCACAGGTATGCCTGCTCTCCCACATTCAAAACGAAGACTGACGTGCTGTCGGTATCAGTGTAGGGAAAGAGCGCAACGAGAGAGCTCCCGTCCGGTTCCGCCCATGTCAGGGCCGAATCTTTTCGGGCAAAAGTGTGCGACGTCCTGAGCGAGAGGACCAGATGCGTGTAAAGCTCAAGCGGAATAGGTTCGGCTCTGTGATTAGTGGCTGTGAGCGTAAAGACCATGGCCGGTTCGTTCAGACAGAATGCATAATCGATCCGGTAACCGATCCCCTCCCGCTCGCTGGTGAAGACGACGCGGTGTGGGCTCCTCGTGTTTGGCCAGGGTTCGTTCCCCAGACGGAGAGGGGGGCTGTCTCCCAGCTTCACGCCCAGCACCATGGGGAAAGACTCTTCTCCACGACGCCAGTAGTCGGCACTCAGATCAATGATGTTCGCCACCGGGTAGAAGAGCGCAATGCTCGTCGGAAGCGGTCTACTCCCGTGGAACTCCGCACCGGCGTACGGACCGCCGACTTCGATCTGGCCGTATCCCCTCGAGAAGCCGAATTCCGGGACCTGTGCTAAAACCCGGTTGGAGAACGAGGAGAAGAGCAGGCAAACCGCGGCCCCAAAAAACAGGAGGAGGACCCTCCGATACGTGCGATCAAGCATGACCATGCTACCTGAATGATTGCCAGCGTTCATCTATCGTAGGAAATGCCACCCGCGGAAACGTGCCGCCCGGTCTGTACCAGACAACATCCACCGCCCTGCTCTCCCGGGGTACGGCTGAAGAGAGTGGGGCGAGGATCTCTTCATGGACCAGAACCCGAAACTCATTCCTGAGCCGTTTCAGCGACTCATTGAGGAGTCTATTCTCCTCATCAAGCATCAGTCCGTGGCGAATACTCTGCCTCACCTCCTCATAGGGGAGGATCTCTCCTTGAGGACTGCTTGAGTTTCTCTTCTTTCTCTCATAGAGCGCCCACACGGTGGAATCATCGACTGACACACTGCGCCCGATTTCAGCCCGTGCCGCCAGGTAGAGCAGCTTTGCACGCCATTTTGCGGCTTCGTGCGCCACATCCGGGAGCCGGTGGAGTCCCAGCTCATAGGCCTCGTTGACGAGCAACCTGTCCTGCACCATCTTCCAGATGGACCGCTTGACGCTGGAGGCAAATGCCCCCAGGGAGCGCCTATCGAACTGAAACTGCCTGATGTCATACCAGCGAACGTAATCCCGGACCCTCATTTCTTCGTACCCTGTTCTGACAAGCACCCTGTCCAGAAACTCACCCGAAGAGGAGATCGGCATCGGCCCCGCCTCTGTCATAAATGTGGAGGGGATCTTCCACTCGAGCTGTCTGTCCCGTGAGAGCCCTCGCTCGGCGATGTACGCGCGCAGGATATTGAATCCATCGGCCTCTATGACCGGGTTGGCCGCACCCATCTTGGTCCTCACGTAGTCGCGTGCGAGCGCCTCGGCTCGAGTTTGGACAAGGATTTCCCGGGCTCTCAGGCGCAAATCGCGCATCTCCGATTCTGTCACAAGAGGGTTCTGCCAGAGTTCATCCAGGCGGACGATGTAGAAGCCGTCCGGCCCGGTAATCGGTCCTGAGACTTCCTGGCTCCTCATCGATCTGATCCGAGAGGCAAACTCGGGGTTGTCCCGCTCCAGCGCGAGGACCGTTGTTTCCAGCGACTGCTGCCCGGTCTCCTTCTGGGAGCCCTCCTCTTTCCTGTAGAGAGAATCAAACGAGACTCCGGAGGCGAGCTCCCTGACGATAGACTCCGCGCCGGGCCGGTCTTCACGGTAGAGCCACCGGAGACGGACGTGTATCCGTGCCTTCATCACCGCGGTATCCAGGTCCGACTCAGTTACGGAAACGTTGGCCAACACCCTCCGCCGGTAGAGCTCTGCCACCGCAAGATCTTCCTCAAGCGCACGCGCGCGCTCGAGGACAAATTCTGTTGTGTCCGCGCCCGATTTCTCACCCTCGAGCGCCAGGAGGCGCTCGTAGATCATGAACTCGAGGTGGGTGCGCAGGGGCTCGCTCTGTCGTTTGACAAATGCTGGACCGAACTCATAACTCTCCAGGAGATCGCGCACCGTGATGATCTCGGGACCTACCTCGGCCACAACCGCGCTATCGGGCGCGACCTGAGCCGCCAGAGCTGTGGCAAGGAGCATCAGGAGAAGAGCCATTGGCACCGGGAGTCTCATCCCTTCATCCCCGTTGTCGCGAGACTTTCAATGAAGTACCTCTGGAAGATGCTGTAGGCGAGGATTACGGGAAGCGCAAGCATTGTAGCCGCCGCCAGGCGGAACGCAAGGTGCGTCCCCGCAGCCCCCCCGATCGAGAAGAGGGCGACCAGCTGGGGCATCGTCATCAGCTCCCGGTCCCGGATGACCATGATCGGCCAGAGGACCTCGTTCCACGATGTCATGAATGTGAGTATCGCCACCGTTATCACCACAGGCCGGGAGAGGGGCCAGATCACGCGGAAGAGAATCTTCAGTTCAGAGCAACCGTCTATGCGCGCCGCGTCGATGAGGGCCTGCGGGATCGACTTGAAGAACTGCCGGAAGAGGATGATGCCAAACGCACTCAGCATTGTCGGGGCAATGAGAGAGAGATAGGTGTCCGTCCACCCCAGGATCACCATCAACACATACTGCGGGATGAGGACGATCTGAAACGGGATCATCATCGTGAAAAGGATGACCAGGTAGAGTGCGTTGCTGCCCGGAAACCGGAGCCTCGCAAGCGCATACCCGACCATAGAGCCGAAGAGAACGACTGAGACGGTTGCCGAGAGTGAAACGATAAGGCTGTTCAGGAGCGCACGCAGGATCGGGATCGTTTCCAGGACCTGGGCGTAGCTTTCGAGCGAGAAGCTCTCTGACCAGAGCGTGAGCGTTGCGATCTCGAGCTCCGGCTTCAGCGAGGCGGCAATCATCCAGAGGAACGGATAGGCGAAGATGACCGCGCCCAGGAGTAGTCCGAGATAGAGGAGGGCCCGCTTCACAGTCCGGTCTCCCGTTCGATCACCTTGCGCTGAATGAGCACAACCGTCAGTATCACCAGTGCGTAGACCACGCCCAGCGTGGCGGCATATCCCATGTGGCTGAAGTAGAAGGCCTGGTTATAGATGTAGAGCATCGCCGAAAGCGTGCTCTGCATCGGCCCGCCTCCGGTCAGCACATAGGGCTCGATGAAGAGCGAGAAGCCTCCGATGGTGGAGAGGATAACAATCACCGAGACGGTCGGGTTGAGCATCGGAAGCGTGATCCTCCAAAACCGCTGCAGAGGCGTTGCACCATCTATGGAGGCCGCTTCGTAGAGGTCGGCCGGGATGCTCTGCAGCCCGGCCAGGAAGAGGACAATATAGATCCCCACGTTCTTCCAGGTCGCCATGATGGCAATGGAGGGCATGGCAATCGACGGGTCGGTGATCCAGGGAACGGCCGGGAGGCCCGCAGCCTGCAGCAGGGTGTTCAGGATCCCATAGTCGTTCGCATAAACCTGCTGCCAGAGAATCGTCACGGCGACACCCGAGACGACCACGGGGAAGAAGTAGACAGCGCGGAAGAAGCCCCTGCCCCAGACCCGCGCATTCAGCATCATGGCAAAGCCGATGGCGACTACCACCTGGAGAGGGATATGGATCAGGAGAAAGAGCACGGTATTCAGGACCGATTTGTAGAAGAGGCCATCCGCGGCGACACGGATGAAGTTTCTGGCACCGACCCACTCCATTGGCGTGACGATATTCCACCGGTGGAAGAGCAGGATGAGGGAGAAGATGAGCGGGTAGGCCACGAACGCCCCAAAGAAGACCAGATAGGGGGAGATAAGCAGATAGCTCCCCCGGTCGCGCCCACGAATGCGGGTAAGGAGCGTGCCGGTCATCTGTTCCACTCCAGAATCGATCGTGCGCGGTCTGCCGCCATCTGTGCGGCCTCAGCGGGTGTGATCTCGCCGTAGACAGCCGAAGCCTCATAGGCTTGCGAGAGCGCGTCCAGAATTTCCTTCAGATCTGGGATAGGGTCAACGCCTCTGGTGCGGGGTGCCTGTTCGGCAAAGACGGCCATCCAAGGGTTTCGCAGGAAGTAGTCGGTAAAAAGAGAGTCTTTCGTTATGTCCAGCCGGAGCGGGATCTGGTTACAGATTTCGAGAAGCAACAGATCGTGCTCCGGCCGGAGCAGGAACTTGACGAACTCCCAGGCCTCCCGTGGGTGCTCGGTGGTGGAGAAAATTGCGATGTTCTTGAAGTCCCCGTATGTGTAGACCGGCCCCCGGTGTCCGTCCGGAACGGGGAGCGGTGCTACGCCGTATTCCACGTGCGGCGCGCTCTGCCGGAGCTCTGCAATCTCAAAGGGCCCGGCGAAGTGTGTTGCCTTGCGTTCCAGGAGAAATGGATCGCCCCCCTGGAAAAACGTGTGCGGAAAGAGACGACGGCGGTAGCACTCCCGGAAGAAGGCCAGGACCGCCTCAGCGTACTCGTTCTGGAATGCCACGCTCTCGCCATCGAAGAGTGTTCGTCCTCCGGAGGCAGCGATGTAGAAAGGATAGAAGTCAAAGAGCCGTTGCCACCAGATCGGCCGAATATCCCTCTCTCCCATCCAGACGTCGATCTGCCCTTCCCCCGATGTGTCACGCGAGACCTTTGCACCAGCGGCCAGGAATTCCCCGTACGTTCTGGGAACAGACACCACTCCCGCCTCACGCAAAAGTCGAGCGTTATAGAACATCATCACAGGGTTGGTCTTCCAGGGAATCTGGTGAAAATGTCCGTCGGGGCTTCTGAACTGCTTCAGGAGATCGGGCGGCACGCGAGCACCCACCACCGAATCGAAATCAGCAAACCGGTCCAGCGTCACAAGACCGCCGGCCCGTGTGTACTCCTCTAGCGCACCGGGCCAGATGTTGGAACAGACATCAGGAGTGGTCTTGCCGGCAATGGCTGCAAGCAGAACCTCTTCGGTGGACTGGCTCACCGGGATTGGTTGCATCAGGACAAAGACATCGGGATGCATCCTGTTCCAGAGGCGAACGAGCGTATCAGCCAGGGAGAGTTCCTGCGGGTTGGGAGCGGGCCAGTAGATCAGATCAACGCGGGGTGAGGGTCTCTCCCCGGGCCGCGTGTCGCATCCGGGAAGGAAAACAGACCAGATGATAACGGGGAGCACGCACCACCGAAGTCGCATCAGAATTGAAGTCCGACGGCAAAGACATGTACCGCACTCAGTCTTCCAAAGTCAGTGTAGCCGTAGTCAAAGGAGGCCTTTACGCCGCCCCCAAAGAGATCCGCCAGAACGCCCGCGCCGGCAGAGAGGCCCCCCTCGCCGTCCACCAGGAAGAGGGAGTGTGCACCGGCACGAACGAAGAAGGTATTGAAAAGGCCCAGCTCCGCGCCTGCGTTCACGCTCTCGTAGTTGTCGGCCGGGTGAAGTGCGTCGGCGGCAACGGTCAGCAGGAGATTCTCTGACTTCACCAGGTCCGCAGCGACGCCAAACTGAATACTCATGGGGAGATTCCAGCTGTCCACCTCGATATTCTCCGGGATCCGGTCATTGCTCCCGACCTTGTTGGGGTCGATCCTGTGGAACGTGCGGGTATCTCTCCCTGAGAGTTGCATCGTCGTCCCGAAGTTGGTGAGAGTGGCCCCGATCCGGAAGCCGTTAAAGAGATCGGTGGTGAAGACCGTCCCCACATCAAGCGCAAACGCTGTCGCCTTCATGTGCCAGATACGCTCGTCGATATACTTCACCGTGAACCCGATGGCGAACCAGTCGGAGAGGGTTCGCGCGTAATGCACGCCTATGGCGAAGCTCCCCGCACCGAACATCTCGCCTGTCCCTTCCGGGCGCTCGACGGTCCGGACCACCATGTCTTCCATGGAAAGTGAGGTGAAGCTCAGCCCCAGGGCCCCGAAGTCACCCAGCGGAACTCCCAGCGCTGCATAGTCGAATGACATCTCCGCAATCCAGTTGGAGTGGGAAAAGATCGCCTCGCGCTGGGGGAGAAGGGCCATAAACGAGGGGTTCCAGAAGAGACTCGTTACGTCATTGGCGTTGGCCACAAAGGCGTTCCCCATAGCCGTGGCGCGGGCACCCACGGGGATCTCCAGGAAGGGGGCTGCGGTAGTCCCCACCTTGGAGACACTCGACGCCCCGTCCTGTCCGAACGACACCACCCACCATGGAGCGAGCCACAGCAGGAGTGCAGGCAGTACCACAAGTGAGCGTCTCACGGTTTCACTTCCCGTATCATTTGATCACGGCAAATCGCCCCACCTTTTCACCTATCCCCGGCGCATCCACGTGGTAGATGTAGACCCCGTAGGCGACGTCCATTCCGTCCTTTGTGACGAGGTCCCAGGGCTCCTGCCCGTCAGATATCGTGGAGCTGTGCTGGAGGGTCTGGACGAGTCCCCCGCGCACCGTGTAGATCCGAATGGTGCAGAGGGCCGGGAGGTTGACGAAGTAGACGAGCCGCGTGCCGCGTCCTGCCTTGTAGGGATTCGGGGGTTCCCATGAGGCCGCTCCGACATAGGGGTTCGGCACAACGGCGATTCTGTCCATCTCCTGTGAGGCGCGCGCGGGGTCCTGGGCGGCGCTGCGGATCTGGAATTGGAACTGCTCCCCCGTGCGAAACGGTTTTGTTGTTACGATGGAGAGCACATCCCCATCCCCCGGGAGTATCATAGAGGACTGGGTCGTGTCGGGCTCGATCCTCACGCCCCAGGTGGCGCGGTAGTTTCCCCGGACTGCCGGCTTGCCCAGGCTGTCCCCGTGCACGGTGACGATCCTGTCTCCAGGTGTGAAGGTAATGTTCCGGTCGTTGTCGTAGAAGAGGAACTGCATCCTCCGATCCTCCGTCAGGTTCCAGACGGTGAAGTTCACCGGCTGGGCCGGCGGAGCGCCGAAGAAAAGACCGGAGGTCGAGGTGTCGATGACGGTGCCCGAGAACCGGAGCTCAAAATCGGCAGGATAGGCAACATTAACCGTCAGAAAACCGTCATCGAGTGCGACTCTGGGGATGGTGTTGGTCCCCCCCTCCTTCCACTGGGTCTGGCCGCGCACGATCGTGACGGACGAATCATTGAACAGGTTGATGATCATCCCCTCGGCGATCACCAGCTCCTCGCCCCATTCGACGACCGGCAGCTGATCGGCCAGAACCCGCCCGTCACTCACGTTGAGCATGGATGCGGTCGGCAAGGGGTTGTTCTGAAACGCAGCATCGTTCTGAAACTCCAACCTGTAGGTGTTCCCGTCCAGGAGTGAATCGGGATCGATGACCGTCACGGCGATCGAGCCGCTCCCGGGACCGGAGTGGAGAATGGATCCGTCCACGCCAGGGGGGAGGTATCCGCTAGCGGGCGAGCGCGGCACGGCAACAGCCGTGTTGATATCGGTTCGGACGTTTCCATTGATATCCACCTGGACGATGCTGGTGCACTCAGAGGGGGCAAAACCGTCCACCTCTCCTGCGGCCGTCGTGTCCAGAAAACCGCGGTCGTAGGAGACCACCGCATAGTAGTATGTCTGCCCGTTCTGGAGGTCGGTGTCCACGTAGGCGTGCCGTAGCCCGACATCATCTCCCAGATCGAATTTCACGCCGTTCACGTCGAAGGGGTGGAGCCCCTTGATGCCATTCTTCAGGTCGAACTTGGCGATCGGCTTCCGGAAGGTCTCCTTCCCGTAGGCGTCGGTGATGACCATGCTCTCCAGGAAGCTCGGATCGGTGGCCCGGTAGATCCTGTACCCCTCGAAGTCGAACTCCTGCAGGAAGGGGTCAAAGCTCTGCTCCGCCAGGTCGTCCCAGTAGAGCGTCACCTGCCGGTCCCCGGGGACGATGGTGAGCCGCGGCTTCTCCGGCGGCTTTGCAAACCTGTAGTTTGCGTTGTAGATCTGCTGGACGGCCTTCTTTCTCCGGACCAGGTCGTCCCGGTCGTTGCCGAAGAGGAGGGCCATCGAGAAGCGTTCTGTCTCCAAGCGCGAGAGGGGGAAGAGGTTACCGGGAAGACCACCGTCCGGCCGGGCGCCAGCAGAAAAGTACATCCCCAGGTTGACGTCGTTCAGCTGCTGGAAGCCCGTGGTGTCGATTGGTGTTGTGAGCACCGCCCAGTTCTGTTCGTCGTTGTGGAGCTCATAGTAGTGGACTGGGAAGATGCTAAAGCCGGTCAGGCCTATCTGATCCGACTCGTCCTTATCCAGTATGCCGAACGAGGGCTCTCCCTGCTCGGGCTGTGCGTTCCCTTGGCTCCCGTCGGGATCCGGCCCCGGATAGGCTTCATCGAAGGGACTGAGCCCGTCGCTTCCCACATCGTCGTTCAGTGGCTCGCCGTTATCCCAGGAGCCGTTCTCGTTGATGTCGCTAAACGGCCTCCAGTTCATGTTCTCGTCCCCAGTCCACCAGAGGCCCACCTGAACAGCCGGAATATCCTCCACGCGGTTGTACCCGTAGAAGGAGAGGAAACGATCAAGGTTGTACATTGATCGCAGGGAGGCAATGATGTTCGCCGCCCCTTCGATGCGCACGCCGGCGCTATTGGTTCTCAGCTCGTCTGTGATGCCGTCCTGGTCGTCGTCGCTCGCGTTGACGGCAATGCCCGGGCTCTCCAGGAAGGCATACCCCGCCACGCCGACCGGCGCCCAGTTCCCCGGCGCTCCGATACCGTCCCCGTCAAACGCCCAGGCGATATCCAGCCCCGTGTCAAACAGTCCCCTGTCGTCGCTGGAGTCATCGGTTCCCCCGATCCCCCAGTCCACATACTGTGCAAAGACCGTCTTGGTGTAGTCCCTGGCAGCGATGTTGGTAATCTCGTAGTACCAGAATATCACGTCGGCAGCCAGCACCTGGGACCACTGGAAGCCCCGGACAGCCACCTGGAGTCCCAGCCCGCCCCGCGAGGAGTCGGCCGGATCGGGCCAGTAGTCATACTGCTGGTCGGGCGCGTCGTCCATCCGGTAGTATGTCTCCAGATCCGCGTTCTTGATGCCGCGGCCGAAGTATCCGTTCCAGAATCCGTCCCACTCGGCAGAGCGGTCGGGCCATGTCGAGGGCCATGTCGCCTCGTTGTTACTGACGGCGGGGGAAGGCTCATCCGGGTTCGCGTACCCGGGGAGCGGCCCCCATCCCCAGGGGGTCCCCGTCACAGGATCTTTCCGTATGAACTCCCGGTAGTTGGTCTCCAGCGGGTGGATGATTCGACCCGAGGAATCCTGTGTTTCAGCCTGGACGATCACCGAGACCCCGTCCACGTACTGGTGCCCTGTCCCCTTTGGCCATTCGCCGGAGGGCTTGTCAGGCCAGAGCGCCACCTCCCCGTGGTTCAGAAAAATGGTCCGCACCAGGTTCCCGTCCATGATCCCCTTCTTGGTGTGAACCACGTTCCCCTTGTTCGGGTCGATGAACCGCTGCCCGAGAAGTGGCGTCCACGGAGTGAGGATCACGCCGAGCAGTATGAGACAACACCGTCGCACTGAGATGTCAGAAACTGAATGCTGCACCGATCAAAACCCTCCGCGGTTCAGAGAAGAAGTCAGGCCGTCTGTAGTACTCTTCGATGGTGTTGATGCCGCGGGGCTGCCCCTCGTAGTTGGCCGCCAGACTGGAGGTCGCCCTCCCCGTATCGGTGAAGATCTCCAGTTCGTTGCGCGTGTCGAAGAGGTTGTACACCTTCAGAAAGAGACTCACCTGGGTGGGGCCCACGGCAAAATACTTCGTGGCAAACAGATCGACGGTAGCAATCATCGGCCTATTCTCGCTGTTGAGGAGACCGGTCCTCTGATTCTGGTAGGCGGGAGTATAGGGAAGCCCGCTCCCGAACCTTCCGATGAGCGTGAAGGCGTAGTTATCCTGGGCTCCGAAGGTCGCCGTGAAGTTCAAGGAATGCGTCCGGTCCCAGTCCAGCGGAGCCAGCTGCTTCTGGCTCTGCACCGGAGGATCAGTCTGGTTGTCCAGGTAGACAGAGTTCGGATCCGAGGCGTTCCCCTCGGCGATCTGGAACGTGTAGTCGATCGTACCCGAGAAGAACCCGGTCGGGCGCTTGGTCAGAGAGATGATGAACCCGCGTGCGTTGCCGTAGTCCCGGTTGACGTATCTGGAGTACTTCGTCCCGTTGCCGATATCAAAGATCTCCGTCCCGATGAGGTTGCGCATATCCTTGTAGAACCCGACGACGTCGATCTTAAGATCCTCCGTCAGCTGCTGCTGCAGCCCCAGCTCATAGGCGATTGTCCGCTGAGAGAGAAGGCCCGGGTTCCCCACCTGGAATGACTCGGTGACATTGATGTTGTAATCGTTGTTCAGGTAGAGCAGCTCGAATGGCGGAACCTGGAAGAAATGCCCGTAGGAGAGGTGGAGCACTCCCTGGTCGGTAATCGGGTAGGCAAGGCCGAACCGGGGACTGAATTGCATCTCTTTCTCAGCCGGGGCAACCTGTGGCTCTTCTCCCAGCTGGAGCTGCTTGATAAGGACATCGGCGTTTGGTTTGAAGTAGTCAAACCGGACGCCGAGGTTAACAATAAGCCTGTCGAACTCCATCTTGTCCTGCGCATACGCCGCGAACTGCCGGGGTTCGACCGAGCCGTGGGTAAAGTCCGAGCTCCCGTGCTCTACCGGAATGGGTTTGAACCCGGTCGCCTGATCGTTCCGTATCCCGAAATTGTGTACCCAGAGCCGGTGCCACTTCCCCTCGAACCCCGATTTGATCTGGTGCTCTCCGGTAATCTGGCTGACGATATCCGCCTTGGCGGCAATGTAGCGCGTTTCCCAGTGATACTGGGTCATCTCTGCGCCTCCGGTTAGAAAGGCCGCCCCGCTTACGGCAAGGGCTCGCCGGTAGTCCGGATACCGTGGATCATAGGGATCCTCGAAGACGTAGGAGTCATTCCGGTTGCTGTACCAGGATCCGTGCATCTCCAAGAAGGTGGTCGGACTGAAGACAGCCGTGAAGCTCGCATCGGCAAGATGCCCCAGCGTGTAGTTCCAATACGCCCCGTCCGGGTTGTACTTATAGGAATGAAGGTACTGTCGACCCTCTCGTTTCTGCCCCAGGTAGAGGAGTTTTAGCAAACTGGCACCCATGACGGGCACTGTCAGCTTGGTTTGGAGCGTGGTGCGTCGATCGGGGTTCATCGAGACGTACGCCCCGTCCCCGGAGGCGCCGACGTACCATTCGTTCGGGTCGTTTGAGCTGAAGTCGGAGGAATCGGTCGGCAGAAAAACTCGCTGGCCGTAGAGGAATCCCTCATTGTTGAAGTGCCGTGCCGAGAGAAAGAACCTCATCTCGCCGGGAAGCGGGCCTCCAAGTGTCCCTTCCACGTTGTAGATCTGTGTGGGACTGAAATCACCCACGTTCATGAAGATTTCTGTGTCGGAGCTGAGGTAATCACCAATATAGCCCGAGAGGCTCCCTGTCAAGCGGTCGCTCCCGGTCTTGGTGACCTGGTTCACCACGCCGGACATTGCCTGTCCATATTCGGCGTTAAACGTCCCGCTGATGACCTCCAGCTCTTCGATCGCGTTTGTCTCGGCGGTCACCCCAGCTTCCCGGGAATAGAGATCGGTCACCGGAATACCATCCACCATGTAGAGGACCTCCCCTATCCTTCCGCCCCGGAAGTGACCCTCCACCACCCCGGCCTGAAGGTTGACCAGATCAGAGATATTCTCCACGGGATACGCCTTGATCTCATCGGCGCTCACTTTCGCAGAGGTGGATGTGAGGTCCCTCTGCACAAGCGGTTGCTCTGCCACGACGACTATCTCGTCTCCCAACTCGATGGAGGATTCGGTCAGCGTGAACTGCACGCTTGTGGTCAGATCCACCTGGACGCGGACCCCGGTCATCTTGGCGGTGTGGTATCCCAGGAGCGAGGCGTTGAGCGTGTAGGTGCCGGGAGGAATATTGATAATGACGAACTGCCCCCCCACGTCTGTCGCGGCCCCCAGCCGGGTACCCTCCAAGACGACATTCGCTCCAATGAGCGGCTCGTCGGTGCCGCTGTCCAGGACCTTTCCGGTGATCTTCCCGGTGGTTCCGGAAAGCGCCGCGGCGGGCCAGAGGAGCGTAAGAATCCCCATCAGAAGAGGCAGGAGGCGGCTCTTCTTCGTGCCGCTGGTCATTGAGGCTTCACCATCTGCTGTGTCGCATGAACTCAAGCGCTCCGGGGCGCCCCCGGCTGTCTGGACCTCGTTGACGAGCGTCCGAACCAATTGACCGAGGATGTTGTAGACCTCCAGTGTGATCATCCCGGCAGTGGGGAGTTCATAGATGATCGTGGTCGAAGGGTTGAACGGGTTCGGGTAGTTCTGGCGAAGCGCGTAGGCTTCAGGAATCGTCCCGCCTGCGACCGGATCATCTTCGTCCACAGAGGTAACAGCCGAGAGGACCTCGACCATTTCGAAGTCATCCCAGTAGGAGTTGCCGGTCCACTTGTGCCAGGAGCGGCTCCTGATCGAGACCGCCGTCACGTCATCCTGAGGCACCTCCATAAGGGCCACATACTGAGTCCACCCCGTCGTCTCGTCCTTCAGGGCGAACCGGAAGTCGGCTCCCGCCACCTCGTTCCATCCGCCGTTGTCCTCGAACATCTTCGTGTGCCACGTCCAGGTGAACCCCAGCTGGCTCTCCGCGTTGAACACCGAGTCCGGAATGATGTTCTCGGTCATCATCCAGGCACTCAGCATGTACTTCTTCCCCGTGCTGTTCAGCGGGATCGGGATCGTCTCGGTGAAAAACACACTCTCACCGTCGTCGCGGCCTACATCGGCCGTCATCTTCAGCGAGTAGGTCCCGCTATGGGCCTGCTCGTCGGTCACTCCCGAGCCGCCAAAGAGCGTCTTCCCGTCGTTCCCCCCGCTCGGCGCAATCCAGTACTGCCACCCCTCGTCCGCATCCACAAACCCGTTCCAGTTCTGGCCTGCCCATTCGCCGGCACGACCCTGGAAGATGAACGAGTCAAACCAGACCGTCCCCGTTGCGCTTGCTCCGGCTTCGGCCGAGATCAACAGCTTCATCGCTGTCGTCGGCAGGTTTACCGTCCCCACTCCGTTCGTGTCGGCGTACCAGTCTGTCGTCGCAGCGCTCTGATCCACATCCAGGATAAACGGCTCCCCCCCGATCAGCACGTCGCTCGAGTCGTAGAACCAGAACTTCAACTGCCACTTCTCGTCCTCACTCGCCGGGCTCGTGTTCACACCCTCGGTCTTCACATACGCCCCCAGCCAGATATCCACCCCGGAGGCAATGTTCTCAACCCAGTACCGGCAATTGTTCCCCGAGACCCACCGGGCCGCAGAACCCGTGTTCGGCTTCACGATCTTCAGCGAGTGTGTCCCTCCGTAGACCTGATCGGTCGCCCAGCTCAGCGCCACACCAGCGCTCGTCCCCGGCTCTGCAGTCCAGAGCGACGGCTGACCGCTCTCGAATCCGCCGTTGGTGATCATGTTGCCCGTCTGGCCCAGGGCGACGCCGCTCACCACGGCGAGGACGAAGAGCGCCCGGAAAGTAGTCTTCCGCCAATACATTAGAGCACCTCCGTTTGTTGTGTGTGAGTGAATGAGACCGAAGTGGAGCTGTTCGCCTGACCTCGCCAGCACGGCACGCGCTCCTACCACGCGACTTCGTCTTCGGCTTCCACTGTCAGTGGAGCATATTCCCCCAATTTCCCGGCAGTCGACTCTCGTACGATGAGGTCAGCCCGGACATGGGCGGTCACCTCCGTCGTGAGCTTCGACCGCAAAATGTCGACGAGCCGGCGAACGGCCAGCCTCCCCATTTCCTCCTTGTGGACCCGCACCGATGTCAGGCGCGGCTCCACGTGCGAGCTTACCTCCAGATCGTCAAAGCCTACAATGGCGAGATCCTCGGGTATCCTCAAACCCTGCCTCTTCGCGCAGTGGAGAGACCCGATGGCCATGGAGTCGTTCGCCGCAAAGAGAGCCTCCGGTCTCGACGGCGCCGAGAGGACTTTCTCCGCGGCGGTGCAACCGCTCTTGAAGCTCAGATACTTCTCGTCGGCTGCTATCCACGACGGGTCTGGCACGAGGCCGTGCTCTTCGAGCGTCGCTTTGTACGTTCCGTATCGTTCGGCGATGCTCGGGTGTCTGAGATCGCCACCGATGAACCCGATGCGGGTGTGCCCGATCTGGATGAGGTGAGAGACCGCTGACCTCGTCCCGTTCCGGTTGTCGATGAGGACCGCCGAGCAGGGCTTTCGCTTGAACTGGTAATCGACCAGAATGATCGGAAGCCCCAGGCCGTCGATGTACTCGATGATCTTGTCGTTGACCGAACCGGCGATGATCACACCGTCGACGTTTCTCTCCAGGAGAAAGCGCGGTATGGAGTTCCCCTTCGTGAAGTGCCGTCCGATGACAGTGAGCAGAACATAGTAATCATGAAGCCTTGCCTCGAGTTCCGTCCCCAGGAAAACGCGCGTGTAGAACTGCTCTGCCTGGGCAAAATGGTCTTCCGAGACGATGAACCCGAGATTGCCGCTCGTGCTGGAGGCGAGACCGCGTGCGGCTCGCGTGGGGTGGTAGCCGAGCTCTTTGACGACGCGCATCACCTTGGCGCGCGTCTTCTCGCTCACGTACCCCGACTGGTTCAGGGCCAGGGACACCGTAGAGGCTGAGAGGCCAGATTGCCTGGCAACATCCCCGATGGTTGGACGCTTTTTCACGATGTGTATCGAAACGCTTTTAGAAAGACCCCCCGCATTACCGGAGTGGGGGCCAGAGCATTCCAACGGATCCGTGAATCAGACGCAAAAACGAAGAAAAGTCGTGGTATTAGATTCGAAGAGTATCGAAGCGCTTCAATATATACCAGAGATTTGACTTTGTCAAGTATCAGGCGACTGTTAGGCTGATTGCGTGGGAGTGCTCCAGAAAAGAGATCCCCCTTCCCTGTGCGAACCATGGTTCCCGGTGTTGCCTTCTTCCGAGCCACCGAATCGGCGTAAACCGAGGGAAGGGATATGCGCCGTGAGGGGATCCGAGACCTGGATTCGGGGGAGAGAGGCGGTGTTCAACGGCATGTCTCCCCCGGGGGTCTGCGGAGTCACATTGCTACACCATGATTGGCTCAACCTGGCCATCTCCTGGACCTGGATCATCAGCCGCCAAGGTACTCGCCTCCCACAGGTCGGACTTTGACTCTTGAACGCCCCTACCCTATCTTACCGCCTTTGTGGACCATCCCACATTGACGAGTTAAAAATGGCGCAAACGAGACCTTTTTTCTGCATCCTCCTGTCGAT
>WOR8_10004308_pt1 | contig 17882 bp, 13 predicted proteins | sample DeeMarSeWOR38_10_FD_19890 | JGI IMG/M metagenome (IMG submission 19890)
TATTATCCCAAGATCAATAAGACGCTGCTTTACAATCTCAAAGACGATTCTCTGGAGATGAAAAACATAGCCGATGATCCGGCCAATGCCGGGCTAATAAAAAGATTAAAGGCCCGGCTGAAAGAATTACAGAAAGAAGTTGCCGATACGCTTGATCTCGATAAACCAGCTAAGTTATAGAGCTGATTTGTGAAAGGTACTGCTATGAAAAAGTTGTTAATAATTACTTTGATGATTTTTGGCTCTTTGAGCGTTACTGCAGGAGAAGATAAGGCCGGGACGATAGAAGATAAGGAGCGGGAATTTTTGCTGCAAAAAAAATACCTGAATTTCCCGGTTAAAAACGGGGCCCAGAAACGTCTGATTCATCTGATTATAGACAATAAAATAGTCCGGGAATTCGAGATTGAGCTTGCTCCTGACGAACCTGACTTCTGGGTGTTTCTGGACGTTCGTGACTTCGCAGGGAAAAGAGCAACTCTGTGGATAGATAAATATGAACCGGCTCAAAGTAAAGGTTTTGATTCTGTTTATCAGGCAGATACTTACATCAGCGAGGAAAACGTTTACAAGGAAAAATTACGCCCTCAATTTCATTTTACATCCAAACGCGGTTGGAACAATGATTCCAACGGGATGGTCTATTATGATGGCGAATATCACCTGTTTTACCAGCATAATCCATACGGTTGGAACTGGGGCAATATGACATGGGGCCATGCGGTCAGCACGGACATGATTCACTGGACGGAACTGGGCGACGCGATTCATCCCGACAGGTTGGGTACGATTTTCTCAGGCTCGGCGGTCATTGATGTCAACAATACTGCCGGTTTTCAAACCGGCGATGAAAAAGTTCTCGTATGTATCTACACTTCCGCTGGCGGTACGAATCCGATGTCCGAAGGTCAGCCTTTCACCCAGTCCATCGCCTATAGCAACGATCGCGGCAGAACATTTACGGTATATGAGAACAATCCCGTCCTTGGTCACATCAACGGAGGCAATCGCGACCCAAAGGTTATCTGGCACACACCAACCGCCCAATGGGTGATGGCACTGTATCTTGATGATCGCGAGATGGGATTCTTCACATCGAATAACCTTAAGTCATGGAAATTTCAGAGCAGGATAAAGTGTTTCCATGAATGCCCCGAGCTTTTTGCCCTGCCGGTCGATGGAAACAAAGACAATGAAAAATGGATACTCTACGGCGGCAGCGGGGAATATCTGGTCGGTCATTTCGACGGCAAAAGATTCAAGAGCGAAACTGACGCGATACGTTTTAATTACGGCAATTGTTTCTACGCTTCCCAGACGTTCACCAACATCCCCGAGTCCGACGGCAGGCGAATCCAGATTGCCTGGGGTCGGGTAAATATGCCCGGTATGCCGTTCAACCAGATGATGCTGTTTCCTGTCACGTTGACTCTCCGCACCACTGATGAAGGAATCCGAATGTTTGCCAGGCCAGTACGTGAGGTCAGCAAACTTCACGGACGTCGTTTGTGTCGATGGATGAACGAACCCATCAGGCACGCAAATGATCTTCTTAAAGAACTATCTATCGAGCTGGTTCATATTCATGCTGACCTGCTGCTCCACGAAGCAACAGAAATCGGTTTAGTAATCCGGGATATTCCGGTCGTATATAATGTCGAGATGCAGGAATTATCCTGCTTGGGCAACAAAGCATCCTTAAAGCCTGCGAATGGCAGGATTCATCTCGAATTGCTGGTGGATCGAACTTCGATTGAAATCTTCGCTAATGAAGGCAGAGTTTATATGCCGGTAGGAGTAATTCTTGCTGATAATTCGAAAACACTTAAAATGTTCGCAAAAGGAGGAAGTCGAGATAAAATCTTAGCAAGAGGAGGAAATGCCGAGTTTACAATTAATGCCGAGGCTAAATTTCTGGAAATTTATGAACTTAATTCCGTCTGGAAATAGAGCAGTTTTATATTTATTCGACTTGTTTATAAAATTCAGCTTCTTTGTCTGAGAGTTTTTTCTCACGGATCAATGTGCGGACACGCTGCACATCGACATCTCTTGGCTGGCCGCCTGATGCTGAGACGGCGCCCGCTTCAGCCCCAGCGGGAATTACCTTCAGGAATCTGTCTGCCGAAGCAACGGAAATAAACAATGCCACGATTATTACCCAGGCGGCGAATATCCTGGTGATTTCCTTTCTTTTTGTTGCTGCCCTGTCAAATTTTTCGAAACGGCACTTGTCACATTGTATGCAGTCGGAATTATCTTTGCCGGTCAAGCCGTAGGGGCATCTGCCGAATTTCTTTTTTGGCAAGTATCGTTTGAGTACTGCAGCACGATTTAAAAGCGATAGAAAGGCCCCCGCCGGACATAAATATCGGCACCAGAAACGAGGCCAGAAAAGCGAACCGAGCAAGGCCGCCAAGACGATAAAAAGTAATGCCGATTTGAAATCGACGGTTGTAAACCTTATACCAAATACAGAAATGAGCGGATCGGCCGTCAACGTTGTGCGGTCTCTGGATGCAAAGAACACGATTACCACGACCAGAAGAATGGCGTACTTGACAGATCTTGCCATTCGCATAGATTCGTTTGAGAGTCGGGAAGGACATAGCTGATAAGCTCCTGTGCCGCACCGAAAGGACAGATGTAACCGCAGTAAAGATTGCCGAAGATAACCACGAGAAGCGGAACTACGACAATCAGTAAAAACGTACCTGTTATTGCTGCCGAAGGTGTGTGACATGACAGTATGGTGACGATTTGTTCGCTGGAATATTGAGCGTTTAGCCAAATGCCTCCGATGCCGAGGCTCAGGCCCAGAACAGCCAGCCGACTCCAGAAGCCGCCGAAATAAGTCACGATTAACGCAGCAATGAAAGCAGCGATTAAATATACTGCAGGAGTATCAGGAAGATGTTTTGCCGGATGCACTTGTTGTTCGGCAGGCAATTCGGTCTGTCTGCCAAGGACGTCTGCAGCGAATCTTTGCCCCGATGTCTCAAGTGCCGAGAGGATAGCGTCGGAGCTGACAGTTGCTCCTGTTACGGCCTGAATATCAGCGAAGGGTTTAGGCTTAAAGAGATTTCGGCCGATTAGAGAATCGCACCAATTGCTCAGAAGCTCAAGATACGCCGGCGTCTCATTCGAACGTATAATATGAAAGTCGATGAGCCTGCCGTTGGGGTCGTCCACGTACACGGCAAGGTTAATCTTGCCGCCGAAGCCGCGTACTTCGGGTGCAAAATCTTCCGAGCTGAAGATATATCCTGTAAGAAGATCATTAGCATCGAGAACTCTGAAGTAATCGGCTTTATTTGCACCCTCGCTAATAACGGGCGATTGCCGCTCAATGCGCAATTCGCCTGAAAGTGCCTGAGCGGAATACAGCGGCAGCGACGGCCTCAGACGTGCTCCAGCGTAAACCAGCAGGTTGGAGCATAGAATGACAGATGTCCCGATACCAAACAAGACGTAACCGAGGCTGCGAAACCTGAGGGTTGTTATGTCCGAAAGCAATATCTTATCCGGCTTATATAATCTTAGGGCTGCTTGTGGAATGTTTGCCAAAATGAGTGTCACAGATACGAGCAGCGCCATTGTGGTCCCAAGCACGGGTACCAGGGCAAGGCTTGTCACCGCCCCTCCAACTGCCGCTCCGAGATGGTCTGCTGTTTCGAGTTTACTACCGGCGTGACCTGTTTCAAATCCGGAAGCGGCCAATTGCCCGGCAGCGATCGGAAAATAACAACCGGTGCATACACCACACAAGACAAACGCAATTGTAAATGTTACGTGTGTCCATTGCTCACCCGGCCAAAAAGCTATTGAGCAGAGCACAAGCGAATGAATAAATATCACAAGCAGCAATAGTCTTTCTTTGTGGTTTGTTTTCTCTTGTGACAATATATGCCGTACCAATGCTGCACCGCTGGTCAGGCCTGCCATAAACAAAGATGATACAACTCCGATATATAAATAAAGTGAGCCGAAATAGGTTTGGTACAAATACATCAGAACAATCACCGCCCCGATACCCACCGCTCCTGCCGAGAAGACCAGAAAGCTGCTGTCGAAGCTTGAGGCTTTGCGTTGTCCGGCGGATTTTAGAATATAAATAATCCTCAATACAACAATGACTAAGATGGGGATAAGAAAAGCCAGCGGGCCGGCAAGGACAAGATGTTTGATAAGTCGTGCAGCCGGTGCTCCGGATTGCTTGGCTGCCAACAATAAGCTGTAAAGATGAGTTAAGGGCTTCGAATCACGATTAATCAAAAACTGCTCCGGCAGATCCGCACTTGAATAATTCTTAATCGCCGCTTCTGCACGATCCGGTAGGTAAACCGAGAGCAGGGCCTCCGGATTAAAAAGACGCTCTGCTCCGTTTATCGATGCAAAACGGTCCCGCAAGATGCCGGGCTCGCCCGTGATGCTTGCAGAATCAGATGCAATAAACCATGTATCTTCGCCCGGAGCTACAATAAGCTTTGAGAAGATCTTATCAAGTGTAAACTTTGTCGAGGCGCCGAGATTGACAAGCTCAGTGCCCATAATGTTCTCACCCCCTGCCGTTCGAACCGCCAGCACACCATCAGGCCTTAAAGACTCTTTGATTTGGCGATAGAATTCGAGCGTGTAATACCGGTTGAGAACTGAACTGGTCGCATCCGGAAGATTAAGGATGACGAGGTCAAATGATTCGGTCTTGTCGGCCAGCAGAGAACGTATGTCAGCGGCACGCGGTTCGAATCGCTCATCAGTGATTTTTAGCCCCGATGGGATGAAATCATTGACCTTCTGCACGTACTCGCTGTCACAGTGTGTCCAAATGATATTGTCAATCTGCGGCAGTTGCAAAAGTCCGCGGCATAGGCCCAATCCCGAACCGATTACCAGCACATTCCGGGCATCAGGTTTCTGGCACAAAGCTATCGCTGCGATTCTTCCGGCAGCACTCTCGTCAGGCAATGCCTCTGCAACGCTGCCTTCACGAATCGCCACCCACTGGCCGCGGTAAGTGCCGTACAGATACTCGGCCTGGGCGGTTTGGAATGACCCTGTAAGTGCTTCTCTGGGCAGCAGCTTTATCCATTTAATGACCCTCATACGGTTCAATAGAGTTTCGTCATATCCACGGACAAAACAAAGACAAATAACGACCGGTACCAGAAAAGAAAATGCACATGAGATGGATCGATATTTGAGTCCGACTGTTCGTTGCGTATCCTGTATAAAAATCCTGGCAAGCCGGGAGATAAAGACGGAAAGTGACAAAATAAAGGTTAGCAGCAGGAAAATACGTGCAGAACTTATGCCGAAGCCCAGCAGAATTGTTGCCCCGATGCCTCCGGTGAAGCTTCCCGCCGCTTCAAGCATATACACGTATGATACTGGAAATCTCCTGCCCTTGCCGTCCACATCCGAACCGATCCAGCGGCAAGTGATGGGAAACAACATTCCGGTGACGAGACTGATCGGGGCATTTACGATTATCGATACTAGAAGAATGTTCCGAATCGACCAGAGGGCATATGATTCGATTCCGACAAGCTCCCGAGCCTGGATAATCAATATTGCCTGAATGATAAAAGCTGGCAGGTAAGCCAGGAAAAGAAATTCGATGCCCCGCAGGAATTTTTCGGTGAGAGTTTGGGCTTTGCGAACGAGAACCGCACCTGCACCGACCCATAAGAACCACGAACCGAAAAATATGCCGACGCTGATATCGTTGCCCTCGAAGGTAGTGACAAATTCGCGAAAGAGCAACGTTTGGGCCGCGATGGAAAAAAGCCCGTAACTGAATATCAGCAGTCCTCGGGCAAATTTCATTTCTCGTTCTCGCCAAAAACTTCCGCTTGAAAGACCAGAAAGCTCGCACCTTCTTTCCATGCATCGGCCGGTAGTCTGGCTTTTAGGGATAATTGCGTGAGTGTCTGCTCGACGTCCCAGCCCTGCTCGGGTGCGACCTGCGGCAGAAAAACAGCAGAATATCCATCCTTATTTAATACGATGCCGTCGATACCTATCCGGATTTCATCCGCAGATGCAATCGGCGCTGGCGCCGTTAAAGCGGAGATTTCGATTGTGATGTTCTTTAATTCGTCCTGCGTTACCGGCACAAAGCGCCTGTCGTTCACGCAGGCGTTAATCGCGTTGATTATGACCGACTTATACAAAGGCCGCTGCGGAAAAATATCGCCGATACAGCCTCTAAGCATACCGTTTTTCTTCAATGTCACGAACGCCGCACGAACAGGCTGCATCGCATCGCTGATTGTAAGATCAAGATCGGACGCTTCCGGGACGCGACGGTTCTGCAGGGCGTAAACCATCGTCTTGCGGGCCAGCAGCAAAAGCTGTTCTTTGTCCTCTTCGGTCAATTCCGAATTATTGACCTCCGGCTTGATTTCAGGAGGATTTACCCACGCTCCCGAAAAGCCAATAGCCATATAACTGACGGAATTGGAAAAGTCACCGGTCAAATCTCCGGAAATTGTATATTTTATTAGATGTGCTTTTGATGTTTCGTTCATCATGGAAAGTAAGATAGCTATGGGCACAGCTCCGCAAATCGTAGCTCCGGTCTTTCGCTTGTATTCCAGAAAGCCTTTTGCATCCAGGTTGGCAATATGCTGATAAGCTCCCATATCGAGTTCTTTTATCTGCTCGGGGATATTTTCCGTGAACAGTATGTAACCATGTCCTCGCCCGTAATGTACGAAGTCCGAGCTTGCGACGATGAGAGTATCCTCGTCCACCATGCTTTTTAGGATGACACCGGCTTTTTCTGCCGCTTCCAGCGAGCATTGTCCGGCGACAATCGGAACAAGCTTGAAATCTTTCTGATAGTATTGCAGTATGGGTATTTCCATCTCGACGCTGTTTTCCGATTGATGCGCTTGTGGCACGTTTTGAACCATCGGGAACTTTAGAAGCTTGTCTATGAATTCTGTGTCCAGCGGTACCTGTCCCAAAGGAGTTTCAAAATGTGTTGCTCTTGGTACACTGATGGTATCTTCCATGGCAATACGATGGCTCGGGCCAATAACAACAATCCTTTTATATTTTTTTTCAGTCGTTTTGAGTCCGAAGGCGGCAGTTTGCCCGGACCATAGATACCCGGCATGAGGTAGAATCAGGGCGATGACATTCTCTATCTTTTCAGGTTTAGCTTTTTCGAAGAAAGTATCGAATTGCTTTTTAAGTTCTCCGGGATTACTGGAATACCAGCTTCCGGCAAGTGATGCATGTAGGACTACTTTTGCAGGTTCGGCGGGCTTTTCCGATGAAACCGTGGCTGCCGCGTTCGAGGGCGCAGGGGTTTCTTTTTTGCACATACTCACAAGAAGAAGGCCGAATACGCACACGAAAAGTGCCGGTAGTTGAAAAAAATATTTTCGCCGATCGGATTTGTTTTTTTGCCTGTCCATATCAACCGCTCCATTTGCCTTGTTTGGAAATATCCCCCAAGGGTCTCACCGAACCCGGATATTTTTTGAATCTAACAGCCCGTATGAATTTATGCGGCGCAGCTTTCTTCAAACACCATGATGCTCCTGCAACGAGTGCTAAAACTGCTCCAGCAAGTTTTCGAACAAATTTTCTGCGTGTCATCTCCAGACTCCGTATATTTCTTTGCTGCAATCGGGACAGCGGCCGAACCTTAGCCGGTTCTTCAGAATCGTATAGCCGCTGCGTTCGATCAGCAGCTTCTTACAGCCCGGGCAATATGTATTCTGCCCTTCTCTGCTGGCGACGTTGCCGATATAAACGTAATTCAACCCTTCTTCTATTGCAATTTTGCGAGCCGTCTCCAGCGTTCTAAGCGAGGTGGCCGGCAGGTTCCGCATTTGATAGCGGGGATAAAATCCTGAAAAATGCAGCGGTGTATCGGCTCCAAGGTTCATTTTTACCCAGCGCGAAAGCTCGCGCATCTGCTCGGGCTCATTATTCAGCGTCGGAATCAACAGGTTCGTTACTTCGAGATGTACTTCGGCGGCCTTGGCCAGAATCAGAGCATTCTGGACAGGCTTCAACGTTGCCGAGCACACTTCCCTATAAAAGTCCTCGGTAATTCCTTTCAAATCGATGTTCGCCGCATCTACATGCTGTAGCAATTTTTTCCACGGCTCTTCATTTATGTATCCGGCCGTCACGAGAACGTTCCGTATCCCGGCCTCATGGGCCAGTTTTGCACTATCATAAGTGTACTCATAATAGACGATCGGATCAGTGTAGGTATAAGCAATCGACGGGCACTGATATTTATTCGTCTCGGTAACAAGCCTGTCCGGCGGGCAATTATACGCCGGGATGTCCCCATCTTCCGGATTCGCCTGTGAGATCTCCCAGTTCTGGCAGTTTTTGCAGTGCAGGTTGCAGCCGACAGTCGCTATCGAAAGAATCTTGCTGCCCGGCAGAAAATGAAAGAGCGGCTTTTTCTCGACCGGGTCAATATGAATGGAGCAGGGATATCCGTAAACGACGGTTCGAAGCACGCCATCGATATTGATTCGCACCCGGCACTCGCCGCTCTGGCCGGGTCCAATCAGACACAACTTCGGACATAATTCGCACTGAACCTTCACTCTTATGTCTCGTTTTTACTATAAATCTGGCCGGCTTCAAACAGTCCGCGGATCGGGATGAACCCACGGCTGACGATATGGCCGACTCAAAAGGCTGTTCGCCTCGTCATCATCGATTACCCTGCCTTTTTCCGGGTCCCAAGCGAGGCTCCTGCCGAGCTTGCATGAGATATTTGCCAGAATGCACGATGCAGCCGTGATGTAGCCTTCTTCGATATCACATACGGGCTTGCCGCGGGAATCTATAGCATCGAGGAAGTTCCGCCAGTGCCGCCGCATAGGCGCGGCCACGTGTCGTTCTAATGCTTTCTCTGTTTCGTCCTCCGGGTATTTGTCGTACTCATAAAGAGCATCGCCGTGGGCTTTTTCGCCGCCCCTGCCGCGTGGAATAAAATCGTACTTGTGAACGTCGGCTTTGAGTGTTCCCTGATCGCCGTAGATGAAACCCGCCCATGGATATTCCGGATCTGTCGGATTGCCCCACGTGCGGTGAGTCCAGACTACGGGCATTTCACCGAAATCGAACGTTGCTACCTGGGTATCGCTGATATTCGCCCTGCTTTCCTTATCCAAAAGAATGCCGCCGGTTGAGCTGATGGTCTTCGGCCAGCGTAAATCGAGCAACCAGCGGACCATATCCAGCATGTGCACGCCCATATCACCGATTATGCCGTTGCTGTATTCCATGAACGCCCGCCAGCCCCTTGGGTGCTTCCACGAACAATATGGCCGCATCGGTGCCGGGCCTGTCCACATTTCGTAATCGAGATTTTCCGGCGGATCGATATCCGGCGGATTACCCCGGGCGCGCATGGTGTAATAGCAGCAAATCTCGACGTGCCTGATTTTTCCAAGCTTTCCGGGTTTGATGATATTCTCGCGGGCTTCTATAAGGTGCGGCGTGCTCCGCCGCTGCATATTCACCTGCACGACGCGCTTATATTTTCGTGCCGCAGCCAGCATCGCCTGGCCCTCGACTACGTCCGTGCTGATGGGCTTTTCGACGTAAACATCGGCTCCTGCCTTGACCGCGGCAATCATCGCCAGAGCATGCCAGTGGTCGGGCGTTGCGATATGCACGATATCGAGCTTTTCCTGCTTTAACATCTCTCGATAATCGCCGTATGTGCGAGGCGTATTTTTCGAGACCTGCCGATCGGCGACCATTTTAGCTGCCTCGGCCACCATATTCTTGTCCACGTCGCACAGCGCGACAACCTCTACTGGCTCAATCTGAAGCAATCGGAAAAGACAGCTCTTGCCGTACCAGCCGGAGCCGATTAGTCCAACTCGTCTTGGTTTTTGCCGGGCCGATTCTCCGGCGTATATGCTGAGGGTTGGAAGAGCCAACGAAGCTACGCCGGCTTTAAGAAAATCACGACGATCCATAAAATACCTCCAGAAAATAAACCTAATAATGGATCAATATCATCCCGGATTATACTTCTAATGAGAATTGTTAGCAAGGGTTTACCTTAACGATTTCAAAAGGTCTTGTCCTAGCTTGAAGATATACCTATCGCTCTCATTTGTCATCGACTGCTATGGAGCACGGGATTTCGACATTGTTAACAACGACCTTTTCAGACTCTTCTGCACTTATTAATTCACAATGCTCGTCTACATATACAACCTCACAGGATCGACCGTCTTGTATTTCCTTTACTGTAAGCGGCGAGAACGGGAGATAATGAACTCCACCCAATACAGTGATATCAGGTTTTATTCCGAATTCTTTCAGTATTCCTTGTTCTTTCATTAGCTCAGATATTGAATCAAAAACCTTATTAGTATTAGGTCCGAAATAACCTACCTCAAATACAACATGACGAAGAATTATCTGCTTTCGCTCCTTATCGTCCTCCTCCGAAAAGGAATTGATGGGAGAGGCATTTCTGATAGGCAAGTTCAAAAGTATCCTCCCTGAACTGGACTTTCCAGGTGGCAAGCAAAGATATTTAGAGATGACCGGTGGATTACGAAGCGCTTTATCCTTTCTGATATTAAAGCGAAGTTTTATCCATACTGTTTCGGCATCAATTATGGTTGCCACATGCTGGTTACCATAAACACATATGTCCTGACAAATCCGAATATCGTCCTTGAAAGGATTCGAGAATCGGTAGTCAAAGGTCAAGATCTTGTCTGTAAGCGAGAAGTTCTGAATCTGAATCATCGGTGGCGGTTCCTTCTCCCTTACCTCAGCTTCTGTGATTTGTTCGGCTGGTTCTTTGTCTGTGGTAACAATTTCTTGTATCTCTTTTGGTTGTTCTTTCTCTATAGCCAAGTCTTCTGCTTGTTTATTGTGGCTACAGCTACCCATCAAGACAGAACAAACCAACAAAAAAATATAAAGAGATAATACCCAAGTGTTTCTTATTACTAATCGTAATCTTATCATACGTCTGCTCCTTAAAATATGTATGAGTGTAGAAAATTCCGGCAACTAACCGTTTTTCATTATACATAGCGTTTCTCAACGGCAAAATGTTACATGTAATTTTCGAAAAAAATGAAAAAAAGTGAAAAAGACGGGATACAGCATCCATGTGTCAGAATTCGGTTATGAGAGAGAAGTCACGGAAATTTTTAGGGAATTTTCTTCACTTTTTGCGTTTTAGTTCGTATAATACTTAACAAAATTTAGAATGGAGAATATAGAATTTTGAATTTAGAATGAATAAAATCGTAATGTATTCAGAGTATAGCGAATGTTCAAATAGTAAAGCCGGAGTTTTCTCCGACAAACCCTAATTGAAAAAACAAACCCAATTTTGAGATGGGCAAATTGGCATAAAGTCTTATATGAAAGGTAATTATGAAAAATTTAATGCATTGAGAGCGTCTAAAAACAAACCCAAACGAAGCCAATATTATGGTTCATAGTTCGTAGTTCATGGTTCGGAGCAAAGACAAAGAAAGGGAAATTGAAAAAACAAGCTTGTCCCGAGCCCGTTCGGCTACGCTCAGGATAAACTCCGTCGAATGGAGCCAATTTCTTCCAAAGCATGTGTGACTGATACAATTTCATGGTTTATACTGCCTGTTTGGTCACAGAATCCTTGCAAATGAAGGGAAAACTGTAATGGTACAGCATAAAAACGGGAAAATGTGGTTTTTCGTGACATTATTGCCTCTTCTATTCATTTGCCCCCTGCTTCGTGCGGCAGAAATCGCTAAAGCCCCTCAATATTCTGTTTTTGAGCTTATTTTTGAGGGGCCGGTGCAGAGCCCCAAGGATATACCGGTACGGGATATTGATTTTTGGGCTATCTTCCGGCATGAAAGCGGTTCGCCGGAATACAAGATTCACGGCTTCTGGGATGGCGATGGTAAAGGCGGCACAACGGGCGGCGTTTTCAAAATCCGCTTTTGCCCTACTAAACCAGGACGCTGGGATATTGTTGAGGTATATTCGAACCAACCAAAGCTAAACAGCCCAAAACAGGGCCAATATGTAACCGCTAACGCATCGGACCATCCGGGTTTCTGGATTGTCGATCCCGAAAGCCCGGGCCGGCGGTGGTATATGCGATCGGACGGCTCGCATCAATATATCCTCGGCAATACGCATTATACGTTTCTCTCCGGCTATCAACCGGGCGGCAAGCCCAGCGGAAATGACATCGCCGAAGATATTGCCGGAAATGCGAAATATTTCAAGAAACTTCGCTTCAGCCTGTACGGCGGCCGTTATGTAAATCCACAAGAAAAGCCTTTCTTCGATAATGATGGGAATTTGAGCGATTCGGGCGATGATTCGCACCGGCCAAATCCCCGCTGGTTCAATCAGCGTGCCGACCTTGCTGTTCAAGCCGCGTGGCAGTACGATTTAATAGCCGATTTGATTCTGTGCGGCCCGGATACCAAAGAATCTCGATCTGTGCTGCGAGCAGGCAATAACGACGGCGATCCTACTCCCTACCTGAAATACATTGCAGCCCGCTACGGAAGTTATCCCAATGTCTGGATTTGTCTATGCAATGAATTCGAGATCAAAGACCCGAAATATTCGGAGCAACAGATTGCTCGATTCGGGCGAATAATCAGGCAATACCTGCCCTACCCTACTCCACTAAGTGTCCATTCGCATCCTCGCACACTCTGGTCAGCGAAGTTTGATGAGCTGCCGGACTGGCATGACCACATGATCATCCAGAAAAAGATTCGAAATCTACCTGAAGCGGCCGATGTGATCCAACAAGCTCGGCAAGTGCCCGATGGTGGAATGCGAAACATGCCGACGGTCAACGATGAGTTGAGCTATGAGGGTAAGGGCGACAAGCACACCGAGCAGGACACAATCGAGTCTCATCTCGGAGCATTTCTCGGCGGCGGTTACGCAACAACCGGCGAAAAACCGGGCAACAAGCTGGGCCAGTACTTCAAGGGATGCTTCAATCCCGACGAGCACACAGCCGTCGACAACCTTAAATATCTTCGTGAGATTATCGATAAGAATGTCACGTTCTGGAAAATGTCACCCGGTACCAGCACATTTTTGAATTTGCACACTGACTTTCGCGGTCTTGCATGGCAGGGACACGAATACGTGCTCGGTACAAACAAAGCCTATAGTGACATTGTCGCTAATCTGCCGGACGGGACGTGGACAATTAAACGCTATGACATAATCAGTAAAGATCAGGAAGTGCTTAGTGAATCCGCTTCAGGCAGCTTTAAATTCGACGCCCCGGACAGCCGGGCGGTAATGTTTCACTTTAAAAAGGAATTACGGAATTGAAAATATTAGCCGGTTACCTTGACCGTATATTTCATCCAGGGACATGTGGTTTTCTGGGGACATTCTTTGCAGCCGTGCCTGGTTGATACCAGCGGTAGAATGATGAAGGCGTTGACGGCGAATATGATAAGCATAACAAGCAGGGGTAACGAGAAATTACGAATCAGCGGGATGACGCCGGCAATGACCGGGATGAACCAGAGCGGAACGATGACCGGAATGTGCTTTTTGAATTTGTCGTCGAAGCATTCGATTGTTTGTTTGGTGCAAAACTTTGCCGCGATGTGCCCGTATCCGCATGGACATGCACGTGTGTCGAAATATCTGCAGTACGGGCAGACGAAGACCATAATCCAGACGGCCCCGGCGATGCCGTATGCCAGATATGCAATAGCGGAGATCCAACCCCCTGCCGAGCCGCCGTAACCCGTAAACACAATGACCGCTCCCAGCAGGATCATTATGATGTATGCCGTGTTGTTAATCAGCTCCTGGGCGGGCGAGTACAGCCGCATCGCTTCGCCGCTTTGTGCGTTGTTGTCCGTATCCGTATGTTTAGCCATTGGCTTTCCTTTCACGTGGAAGCGGGAAAGTACTAACGGCTCGACAGTCCCTATTTTGCTTTTATGTCATATACAAACAAGACGTCACTATGTCGAACATAAAGCCTGCCGTCGACGATTACCGGGTGCGACCAGCCCGGTCCGCTCATGCCCGGCCGCTTGGGAAGCTCGAACTTGCTTATCAGGTTATAGCTTTCAGGGTCGGCCTTGATAAGGGCCATAGTGTTGTCATCGTATCGGAAGTAGAGGTTGCCGTCTGCGTAAAGTACCGCTGCCGAGCCGCCGCCCGGCTGGTCAGCCTGCCAGATGACTTTGCCGGTGTTTGCTTCGACACAGACTGGTTTGCCCTTATTGTGGTCATGGCCGCCGTAGATGTAATCACCGATTCGAACAAGGCCGCCGTGATGGTTCTGGAGAGTTTTGGCGTCGAGAAAATAAATCTCCTTCGCATCGACGCCATCGCCCGCCGCTGTCAGCTCCAGCAGCGCGCTGCCTGTGTTGTAGGCGGTCGAGCAGAATATGAAGTTTCCATAAACGATAGGAGTCGGAATATTGGCGACGTTATTTGCTATCTTGTTATAGCCCCAGAGGAACCTGCCGTCTTTGGCGGCCACGCCGATAAGGCCCTTGTTCGTCAGCTGCACGTACAGCCGGACGCCGCCCGCTTCGGTGATGACGATAGACGAATAGCCGGCCTCGTCTTTGCCTTTACGTCCGATGTCGGGCATCGAGCATTTCCAAATCAGCTCTCCGGTTTTCTTGTTGAGTGCCACCATGACGGCATCTCTGCCGCCGGGAGTACAGAGCAGCTTGTCACCGTCAATAAGCGGAGATTCGCTATATCTCCAGCCGGGATTTTTTCCTCCAAAGTCCTTTTCAAAATTCCTGCTCCACCGTACATTCCCCGTTCCGGCATCGACACAAACCAGGTCGCCCGATGTGCCGATAGCGTAAACAAGGCCGTCATCAATAATCGGCGTGCATCGTGGGCCGCCGTCGTTATGTACAGGCCCGACTTTCGCCGTCCATATACGCTTATGCGTGACCAAGTCGTATGCAAGAACGCACTGGGCCTTCTCAGATGCGAGGGAAATGTCGCCCATCGTATAGAGATTGCCATCAACGATTACCATACTCGAATAGCCCGGGCCGAGTCCTGTGATCTCCCACAAGAGTTTAGGGCCGTCAGCCGGCCAGCTTTTGAGCAGTCCGGTCTCGCTGCATACCCCGTCACGATTAGGCCCTCGCCACTGCGGCCAATCCGCTCCGAGTGTGACATTGTTATAGCCAAGAGTGCACAAACAAAGAACCAATCCAATAACCGGTATAAAACGACATGTTCTGGTTATTTTCGACATACACATAATCCTTTTCAAAAATAAACTGTTGGTTTACATAATTTCAATATTAATTGCTGACATCGACACATACCAGTTGCCCTGCCGCATTCCGGGCGTAGATTCTGCCGTTCGACAGGACCGGTGTCGTCCAGCATTTGCCGGTAAGAATCTCCGCCGAAGCAAGCTCTTTGTATCCTTCCGGCGAAGCTTCTGCGATGACCAGCTTGCCCTTTTCACCGAGTATAATCAACTTGCCGTCGGCGAGCATCAGTGAGCCTGTGCCCATGCCGCCCTGCGCCCATTTCTTCTCACCTGTTGCCAGATCGAGACAGGTCAATTTACCACCGCCGCCATGTTGTCCATCGAAGCCGTATATGTGTCCTTCCCAAAGTACCGAGCAGTTGAACACATTACGCATGTTCTTGTTCTGCCAGAGTTCAGTGACTTTGTCGCCATTGACTTTCAGGAGAGCACAACCTTTATCGTATCCGGACGAAATGAAAATTTTGTCGTCGCAGATAATGGCATCGGCAGCATTAATATCGTACTTTGTCTTCCATGGGAATTTCCACAGCACCTTGCCCGTTGCCGGATTCAAACCGACCAATTCTTCACACACTGCCATAACTACAGCCTTTTGACCACCAATAGTGTACGGCACTCCGGTTGTATAACCAGATGCACTTTTTCCATTTTGCCATATGGTATTACCGTCGGTTTTGTTAAGTGCTACTCCATAGGTACCGGCGTTATAAATCACAAGGTCTCCGACTATGAGCGGCGAGCTGGAAAAATGCCACGTCGGGTGCTTCATACCTAATTCCTTGTTCAGTTTCTTATGCCAGACGACCTTGCCTGTCTCTGCATCGAAACGGATGGCGTCACCATCCTTGCTGAGGGTATAAACAGCATCCCCTTCCACCGTCGGTGTTGCGCAAGATCCTCCTTCGTGCATTTTGGCATACAGAGGGCATGGATATGACTTATTCCAGATTTCCTTGCCTGTAGCGGCATCAAAACAATACAGGAAGTCTTTATCGTCGATGTTGCCCATGGCATAAACCTTACCGTTGCTTACGGCCATCGATGCGAATCCGGTACCGAGCGAAGCTTTCCACAGCACCGCTTGATATCCCGTCATAATTGGGGCCTCGATAATTGGGCCAGTCTGCCGCTTGAGTGGTACTGCAAACAATCGCATAAATACCAAGCCCAAGGATAAAAACATGTAAATAGCTTTTCATCATTTTTCGTCGTTCCATATTACATCTCCAAAAAAACAATAAGATTTTGCTGTTAGCTTTTATAGGAATTTCTTTTGAATATCAATTCCTCTTTATTTTGCAAATGCCAACGCCCCAGTAGGGCAAGCGGCGACGCATTTGTCCGCAGAGTGTTTGAGACCATCAGCTATTGAACTCTCGAAAGGTACGGCTACCCGGACATCGAAACCACGGCCGATAAAGGTAAGACCGAGTTCTTCACCGGTTTCGCGAGCAATTTGAACGCATAGACCACAGTCGATACATTTGCCTGATTCGTAAATGATTTTCTCGTGCTGGGCCTGCTGGATGAATAACCGCCGCTCGCTTTTATATCGAGTCGGATGGGCGCAATGCTCGTAAGCGTATTGCCTGAGTTTACAGCTGTCGGCTTTCCGGCAGTCACAATGCAGACAGCGGGCGGCTTCCTGCCGGGCCTGTTCATCAGTGAAACCAACACCCTTTTTAGATACGGTTACGCGTGTCGCGTCACTCCCGCAGGCGGCGAACTGCTTTTTTTCGTCTTTTTTGATTTTGCCGATACGTGTATTAAACGGTTTGGCCGGGCCTGTCACGGCCTCTCCGGATAAATACTGGCTGATGGATTCGGCTGCTTCTTTGCCGTCAGCGACTGCTCGAACTGTCAGTTTTCGCTTGCGGACGGCATCTCCACCCGCGAAAACGCCGGGCAAATTTGTCTGGTAAGTCTTGCCATCTATTTCAACACCATTCTTACCCGTCTTAAGACCCATTGCTTCGACTTGACCAGCTTCCAAAGCTCCAAACGCGATGAATACGGCATTAAAATCCTCACGTAGTTTTTCAAGTGATGCTGAATTATCTATTCGTGTTTTGCCCTCGAACTTAAAGCCGAGCTTCTCAATCTGGGCGATTTCCATATCAAGCACATCTCTCGGTAGTTCTTCTTCAGGCACGCCATAACGCAGCATTCCGCCGGGCTGTTCGTGGTCGTCAAAGACTGTACAGGCGAAACCGGCTTGCAGCAGATAATAAGCAGCAGCCAAACCCGCCGGTCCGGCGCCGACGATAGCGACACATTTGCCGGTCCGGCGCCGACGATAGCGACACATTTATTCTGGGAAGATTTGCAGGCTGGCGAATATGGACTTGATGATTCCAAGTCTACATCAGCGACATATCGTTTCAAGAGGCAGATTGAAACCGCCTGGTCAATCGATTCTCTCCTGCATCCTCGTTCGCAGGGCTTTGGACAAATCCGGCCCAAAACCGCTGGTAGAGCAATATCTTTTTTCACAGTTTCAATCGCATTTTGCAGCTTTCCAGCAGCAATTTGGCGAATCATCAATGGAATGTTCATCTGTGCAGGGCATATCGAATGACACGGTCCGAGACAATCGCCCACA
>WOR8_10003875_pt1 | contig 17875 bp, 12 predicted proteins | sample DeeMarSeWOR38_10_FD_19890 | JGI IMG/M metagenome (IMG submission 19890)
TTTTGACAACTGGGCCGATTTCATTTTATTCTTAGTAGTTATGCAATTTAGAAATAAAAAGCGATTTTCAACCTATTTAATGGCGGCATTTGTCATACTCGTCAGCCTATCGGTCGTCATTATCCTGGGGACCGTTTACCGGTATTTCGGCAAAAAGGTTGAGTCTGAATTTTACGAGAAATTGCGGGCTCAAAAAGGCCAGGTTGAAATTATTTTAAATAACCGTATTTCAAGCATTATCAGTTCATTAAATGACCTTGGGGCCGACAATATCATTCGGGTTACCGTCATGTTGAACACAACATCAAATCTTGAGGAGCGGATTACACAATATTATCCTTCCGATAACGGCGTGTATCATTTTGTAAAAAAGGTGGGAGAAAAGTCGATCGTTCCGGAAAAATACCCGGGGCTGTCTGAACAAATCATCGAATTTGCCATGACCGAGTACCCGAATGGCGAGTTGAGGCTGGATGGCGATCACACGAGACTACTCTGGGTTTTTTCAGCACCGATCATGCATGAAACCGGTCGCATGGGGACCGCATATGCGCTGTATGATATGATTCAGGATCTGCATCTTGTGAATATCATTCAGCAAACCGCAGGGATCAGCCTTGCGGTGAGCCAATCTGATCGATTATACAACCTGACCTCTCGCAAAGCCCTGCCGTTTGACCCGCAAGACGGGGAAAATACCGTAAACCAGAACGAATTTGTTTCGTTTGACCAAAACCAAATACTTTCTAAAATTAGTGGATTCAACAAACTGTATTTTCAGTCTTCTCTGGAAAGCCTTATTCAAGAACAAAAAAGGGTCACCCTTTGGATCGGCCTTTTCTCCGTTGTCATTCTCGCCATATCGACTCTAATGGCTGTTTTCTTAGCAAGGAAAATGGTGGAACCGTTGCAGAAAATGACCCATAAGGCTATTCAGATATCGGAAGGCCAAAAAAATCTTCTTTTTGAAACTAGCCGGCGAAATTATTGGGAATTTAACCAGCTATCGGAGGCCTTCAATTATATGATGACCCACTTGAAGGACGCCGAAGAGCAGACGCGATATAAAGAATTGCTGGAAAACGTGGACGATGCTGTTTACATCATGGACCTGAACGGAAACATTCTGGAAGCCAATGAAGCGGCTTATTCACAACTCGATTATACGCCGGAGATGTTTTTCGAACTCAGTTTAAACCAAATTATTCCTGAGAATGATGCGGTTTTAATTCTTTACCAGCTCGTTGAGAAGGCCCAGGTACAAACTCAACCCAGAATAAATGTAGAGACCTTTCACCTTAAAAAAAATGGCGCACGGGTCCCGGTAGAAATTCATTCGAGAGCGATTAGCTACAGAGGCAAAAAAGTCATTTTGAATGTCGCCCGGGATGTCAGCAAACGCATCGAGGCTGAAAAAGCACTTAGAGAAAGTGAGGAGCGGTATCGATCCGTTGTTGAAAATTCTCGAGACGGAATTGTCGTTCTCGACCACGATTTGAAAATTCTTTTCGCAAATGAGCGATTTTCCGAGATATTGGGCCGTCCGCGTATAGAGATCGAAGGCTGTGATTTTAGAAAATACCTGGAACCATCCGAACACCGGACAATAGAAGCACATTTTCTGAAAATTAAAAAAGGGGAAAAACAGAATTCCGGACCGGTGTGCACCCTTGTTCGCGACACCGGTGAGGTCCGGTCGGTTAAAATCAGTGCAAACCGCTTTGAGGACTCAAGTGAAAAAGAGAGAATCGTAAGCCAGATCTCAGATATCACCGATCAATTGCGAGCCGAAAGCGAAAAACAACACCTTGAGGCCCAGCTGATGCATGCGCAAAAGATGGAAGCCATCGGCACTCTGGCAGGCGGGATTGCCCATGATTTCAACAATATTCTGATGGGGATTCAGGGCTATTTATCATTGATGCGCCTGGGCAATGATTCGGACGACCCGCAAGATAGTCAGCATGGCAAATATATACAGGGCATTGAAGATAATGTCATGAGTGCAGCAAATCTAACCGAACAACTGCTGGGATTTGCCAGAAAAGGAAAATATACCCTGCGCCCCACCTGTCTCAACGACATCGTCAAAAAAAGTACCCGAATGTTTATGCGCACCAAAAAAGAAATTACGCTACACAAAAGATGCCAGGAAGGTATCTGGAATGTTGAAGTGGATCAGGGGCAAATTGAACAGGTGCTGATCAATCTTTACTTAAACGCCTGGCATGCCATGCCGGAGGGTGGTGACCTGTACATTCAAACGGAAAATGTTGCCCTCAGTGACGCACACTGCAAACCCTTTGAGGTCAAAGGCGGCAATTATGTAAAACTTTCTGTGACAGACAGTGGCATCGGAATGGACCCAGATACCATCGGTCGAATATTCGAGCCCTTTTTCACAACCAAAGAAATCGGTAAAGGAACCGGCTTGGGACTGGCTTCCGCATATGGAATTATTAAAAACCATAAGGGCATCATCCGAGTCTATAGTGAGCAAGGTCACGGCACCACATTTGTTATCTACCTGCCGGCATCTCAGGCAGAGGAGATAGACGAATTTCAAACGGATTATTCAATTACGAAAGGATCAGAGCAGATTCTGCTGGTCGACGATGAAGAAGGTCCGGTACTGGTCGAAAAACTCATGCTGAAAGAATTGGGCTACCGGGTGATGACGGCCGAAAGCGGCAGAGAAGCCATCGACATTTATGCTGAAAATACCGATAAAGTGGATTTAGTCGCTCTGGATATGATCATGCCCGGGATGAGCGGCAGAGCCACGTATGAGGAACTGAAAAAAATAAATGCCGATGTCAGGGTTTTACTGGTCAGCGGCTACAGTCTGAACAAACAGGTGGAAGAGCTGCTTGAACTGGGTTGTAATGGATTTATTCAAAAACCGTTTGATATTATCGAACTGTCCCGGACCCTCAGGGATATCTTTGACGGCGAATAATCCGTTTTGATAGGTGGTCGGGTTAGTGGAAAGATCTTTTACTTTGATGAAGGGCCGAGAATAATTTCAATGCGCCGGTTCTGGCGGCGCCCTTCTCTATTCTTATTGGATGCAACCGGCCGATAGAAGCTGTATCCGTGTGCCGCAAGCCTTTCCGGTTGCAATCGCCCCTCTTTTTGAAGAAATCGGACCACCGCAGCTGCCCGGGCGACGGATAATTCCCAGTTGCTCGGAAATTTTTCCTTTAGGGTGGGACCTAAAGGCCGATTATCTGTATGTCCTTCGACCAGTATGCTTTCATCCTTGTGTGCCCTGACGGATTCAGCCACAACCAGCAACAATTGCTTACCTTTCTCATTAATCTCAGTGCTGCCTGAATCAAAAAGGATTTTGTCGATGAAGACCAGCTTGAGGGTGTCTTCCATCTCCACGATTTCGATATCCTGGGTGGCGATCTCATCTTTTAGGCTGGTTGCGATGGTCTTTTTGGTGTCATCCAGCAGACGAATGACTTTATCCTGTGTTCTTTGCTTTCAGGTCAGCCCGTTCTTCGTTACAATCCTTTTGGGCCTGGGCGTGCTGAACCCATTGGGCATCAAGGCTTTTGATCTTTTCCTGGGCCTCGTAAAGTTCAAGTCGGGCATGCTTTAGTTCCGTATTCAGCAAGTCGTTTTGATCCTGCAACTGCGGATCAGATACGCAGCCCGCCAGCAGGAACAGCGCCAAGCTCAAAACGCTGAGAAAACGTTTGTTGCCCATGAGGTGATTTCCGTTTTAGGAATTCGTGTTTTTCGTGTTTAGTGTTTCGTGTTTAGTGTTTAGAATTCGAAAAAACTGATATAACGTCAAATACATCATACTAAATACTAAACACCAAACACTAAAAACTAATTTTTTTACGAGACAACAACCCTTATTTATATCAAAATTTTCCTAATTTTCATAATTTTATTTCTACGGTTTTACATCGGGGCATTGAAAGATTGCGCATAGCCGGTCAGCTCAACGTAGCCTGCCCCTTTTACCGGACGTTTTGCGACCGAACCGTTTATTGAGATACTGCCCTCCCAATACGTCACCCCGGTGGTTGCTTGGGTCTGCATTTCCTGATCCATTATGTTGGCTTTTGCGGTTAATCGAATCGCTAATGGGAAAATGGTGAGCCGCCAGTGCACCGGATAAACGGCCCGGGAACGGGGACTTTTCCAGGACTTGAGCACATCGACCTTGAAATCGTTTATTGTTAAATGGCGCGGTTTCCCCGAAACGTCAATAAACGTGCCGCTGGATGCCTGGCTAAAGCGCCCTTTCTCATTTCGCAGCAGAAAAAGCATAATCTCGGTTTGATCCGAAAGCTGCAGGCTGAACCAATCCCACCCGATGATACCCGGCTCCAGGGGTGCCGTACTGAATTCGTGATCCATCCAGCTTAAACCCTGAACCGCAATCGTTTTTGCGCCAAACGTCAACGCCCCCTCTGTTTTCAGTCGCGGAAACGAATAATAACAGCTGGCGCGTTCAGGGGTTGAACCTTTGCGGCTGTAACCCGCATCACCGTGTAAAACAGGCGGTTTAACGGGTTTCAGCGTCAGCTCATAGGAAAAATCATCGGTTACGGCTCTGAGTAAATGCCGATCCGCTGCTATTTTAGCGGACCAGTTTTTGATAAAAACCATGGTATCCATCGCTTCTTGGGATACCCCTGCCATCCCCAAAGTTCCCCGGGCCATCAATTCGGATTGCAGATGTCTTTTTTTAAAAATATCGGTAATGGCGGCGTGCCCGAGATAAATTTGCCGGGCCCGCCAGGCAGAAGAGGGGTGTGGCCGGCGCCTCTCATCAGCGGGGGCATTTATCTGACTTCGGAAAAACGTCAGCTGGAAACCATATTGATTCCCGGTTTCAGCTTCAAGATTGCCGGTATAGTACCACCACTCGGTACGATAACCCGAATGGGATCCGTGATCTTTTGGGAAAACCAGATTGCAGGGCCCGGTCACTGATAAAAAACCATCCTGACCCTCAGCACTCGCTTTATGACCGGCAACCGGGTTTATCAGAAGCAGACCCAGAATCACCAAAGCAACTTTTTTAAATAATTGTTTCATTCTTGTGCTTATTATCTATCATTAGAAGTTTCACCGCCCGAGCTTGCATCCCGCTCCGCGGGGCTTCGCTCGAGACGCTGTGAGCGCAAAGATATAGAGAGATTTTTTCCTTTAAAGCTAAAAAAACCTCTGCTAACTCTGCGTCTCTGCGGTGAATAAAGTCATCTTTCCCTCAAAAGCGTTGCCGGCGGCTGACGGAAAACCATCTTTACGGCCGGTAACGCTGCGGCCAGGGCCGTTATCATAATCAATGGAATCGACAGGCCCAATGAGCCCCAATCAACACCGTATAAAAAAGTCCAGCCGAACGATTGGCGATTAATCACATAGACCAGCAGATAAGACAAAAGAAAACCGCAGACAACCCCGGCCAATTCGCCGATGACCACCATAAAACCCGCCTCCCAGAATATCATCGTACGAATCTGCCGAAAACTCGCGCCGACCGCAAACAGGGTGTTTAGCTGCTGAGACCGCTCCAGCACCATGACCGTTAAGGTTGTGGCAATCCCCAGGGCTGCAATCACCAGGGCAATCAGCAGTAAAACCGTTGTCACCGCAAATGTTTCGTCAAAAATTCGCAAAACAGCGCCGCGCAGTCCCTTGCCGCTGTACATATCGACTTTGTCTCCCATGCGGTCAATAATTTCATTGCGGAGTTTTGCGACCGCCAGATCCAAATCCTGAGAGCGGTCTTTGAAAAAAAAGCGCACCCCACCCCAGTAAGTTTGATGATACTGCGCGTTAAAATGCGGCATGGAGTAAAAAACCACGCCACCTTGTGTCCGGTAATCACGCACAATTCCTAAAATTGGCAGTTCAACATAGGATTCCTCGATTTGGGCTTCGAAAACATCGCCGACGGTTAATCCGGTGCGATTTGAGAATACCTCTGAAACAATAACGCCCTCACCGCCTTTAAGCATGGGACCGATTTTATGCGGGTCTCCCTTCAGCCAGAAAAAGGACGCGTATTGCATAAATCTCTGGATGTCCAGCAGCTCAAACTCATAGGGAAATTTTCCATAGTTTAGAAAAAACCGCCGGTTGGGTAAAATATCCACTTCGGATTTATAATCCTGTAGATTGTCAATAACCTGCTGTGGAATGGCGTAGCGAAAGCGATTTATTTCTCCCATTTTGGAGGTTAAGAATAAGTCTCCTTTGATGGTCTCGTAGGTCCAGTATTCCACTGTCTGGCGAAAGCTGTAAATCATAATCACCAGAGCTGCAAATATGGCCACAGCGGTAATCAGGGCGCCGACCGAGACCGCCGTGCGGGTCCCACTGTCTCGAACATAGCGGCTGGCGAGGTAAGCCGGTATACCGGCCCGCCGCCGCAGCACGGATGAAAAGCGATGGCTGATCCTTTGAAGCGCCCACGGTGCCAGCAGCGAAAAACCGACAAAGAGCAGTAAAACAGATACATAGCCGGGCAGCGGCATACCCAGAACTGCCGGAAGCCAGGATAAAGGCAACACCAACAGGATACAGAAAAGCCCTCCAAGGGCAAGCTGTCGAGGTGATTTTCGGGGCCGCATACCCAGCTGAGCAATCTCCAGCGCTTCTTTAGGGGGTACCCGCATTGCCTCCCGCGCGGGTTGATAGGCCGCTAAAATGGAGATGCCGACGGTGACAACAAAACTGAAGCCAATTTCAAAGACACTGAGCGAAAGCGCATCCACTCGCACGCGCACAAAAAGGGTGGAGATGGTTTGACTCACGCCGTGCAGCAAATATTTAATCAAGAAATGGCCAATGGGGATAGCCGCCAGCCAGCCGGCGATCCCCAGAAAAGCACCCTCGGCCAAAAAAATAAAAAAAACGTGGTAGGCAGAGGCACCGGTGGACCGTAAAATCGCCAATTCATGCCGACGGGAAGCCGCATTTAGGGCCACCAGACTGTAGACCAGAAACATTCCCACAAACAAAGAGGCAAAACTCAAGATGGAAAGATTGAGCTGGTAAGCCCTGATCATCATCTGCCCGCTTTCGCGCGTGGCAGTGGGCGGATTCAGTTGAATACTTTCAGGCAGCATTTGACGGATATCAGCCAGATCCCGTGCGGTGGCAAAGGGTTTCAGTTTCAAATCGATGCGATCCACCTTGCCAAAAAGTCCGGTGAATTCCTGAAAAGTTGCAATATCCGTTAGCGCGATCCGGCCCCCTTCAGCCAGCGCCAGACCTTCCGGCTCCAGTTTCCCGATGATTTTAAAATTCGACCTTCGGTGGACATGCTCAAGCAGCAATCGATCCCCCGGCTTCCGATTGAGCAGGCGCGTCAACGGTTCACTTAAAATTATCGTGTCGGGTTCTTTTAACAGATCAAACCATACAACGGTTTTTGGGTCCGTTGTCGTGGCAATCTGCCAGTAGCGCAGGGGACGATCCAAGATCGGGTCAAACCCGATGAGAAGAAAAGGTTCTGAGCCGGCTTGGGCAATGCGGGTATAAGTGGACAAAACCGGGGATGCATTTTGGATAGCCCGATGATTCCACAGATGGGTGATCAGATTTTCCGGCACATGTCCGCCGGGCCGGGTTAAAACATAATCGGCCTGGCCGGCAATTAGATCCATGCTTTTGGCAAATGAATCCAGGGAAGCATTCACCGAAAGACGCACACTGCTGAAAACGGCCGCACCCAGAGCAATCCCCAAGAGCACTGTTGCAACCCGCCCCATATGTTTGCGCATATCCCGCAGGCTGAACCAGACAAAGAGGCGCAGGAAGAAAAAAAAATTTCTCATGGATGATCCGTAATCATACCGTCTCTTAGGCCGATCCTGACCGTGGCGATTTCATCAGCAAGGGTGCTGTGGGTCGCAATCAAAACGGTGCGATTCCATTTTCGATTCAGCTCGGCCAGCAGATCAATAACGATTTGGCCATTGCGGCTATCCAGGTTTCCGGTGGGCTCGTCGGCTAAAATAATCGCCGGATCATTGATGAGGGCTCTGGCAATGGCGGTGCGTTGCATCTCCCCGCCAGAAAGCTGGGCCGGAAGGTGATTTAAACGCGCTTCAAGCCCTAACCATTCAAGAAGCGCCATGGCTTTGGGTCGAATTTCAGCAATCGCTTTGCCGGCCAAGAGCGCCGGAAGGCTGATGTTTTCAAGGACATTTAAAGTCGGCAGCAAATTAAAAGACTGAAAAATCATGCCGACAATCTGGCGACGAAAGTGGGTCAATTGGCTATCGGACGTCTTGTTCAAGTCATGGCAGGCGACGATCAGTTCACCCCGCGAGGGCCGATCCAGGCCTGCCAGCAATGAGAGCAAGGTGCTTTTTCCGGAACCGCTGTTGCCTTTGAGCACCACCAGTTCACCCCCTGCGATTTCAAGATCAACCTGGTTAATTCCAATGATCTGGCTATGACCCAGTTGGTACAGGCGAGTTAATTTTTTGGCCGAGATTACTGATCCGGATGTTTCAGAGTTCATTGTAGTTAAAAGTTACGAGCCAGGGCTTCACCCGAATTGGAATATTGGAATACTGGAATACATGGAATAATGAGTTATGGGACCCTGGGACGATGGATTGGTCGTTTGCCGCTCTCCATACCCAGTATTCCAACATTCCACTATTCCACTCTTCCATCTGGTTATGAAAGAATATAGCCTGAAGAGAGTACTAACTACAACAAATTACTTAAATTTTCAGATGTTCATTACTTTTTCAGAAACCCTTTCTCAACCGCGTCATCAATGAGGCTGGAGACATACTCCCATAGGAGGTGGGAGCCGTCATCGACCGGCTGCATCCTCGCCATCACCTGGCTTTTCTGGATGCCATGCTTTTGCCAGGTGTGCCCGCGGGTAAAATAATTGTGTAAAAATGGATGCAGTCGATCCAGGGCATTGGCAAATTTTGATTCAGGTGAATCTTTATCTTCGTATTCATCCCATAACGCCCGAAATGCTTGGGCCTGATCCGGCGGTAAGATGTTGAAAATTCGATCAGCGGCTTTGGTTTCACGTATTTTTTGATCCTGACCGCCCATTTCATCATAGCAGTAAGTATCGTCGGCATCGATTTCGACCAGATCATGCGCCAAAAGCAGTTTTATCACCTGCAAAAGGTCCAGATTGTCTTCATCCGCATACTCGCATAAAACCAGAAGGATTAAGGCAATATGCCAGGAGTGTTCGGCTGAATTTTCCTGACGGGAACGGTCCAGCAGCGTCGTGCGCCGCAATACATTTTTGAGTTTGTCTGTCTCCAGGATGAATTCAATCTGACTTTTAAACCGCTCGCCATCAAAAGGAGGTCTTTGTCTCGTTTTCGTTTCCCTGTCAATTTTCATCTCATCTTACCTGGGCGCATCAGCTGATTCCTCATCTTGTATTCTGTTTATAATGTTTCCGGTTGCCCCAAATGGCATAAACCGGATCCGAAAACAAGATTTGGGCATAGTACTTATCATTTTTTGGCCGGGGCAGTCCTCTCATCGAATAGGTATGCAAATTTTTATATTGACCGGATTTTAAAAAGAATTCAAGTACCAATCCCATGCGTTCAAATTCGTGCAGCTCCGGCCAGATCTTGATCACTTTTGGCGGAAACCAGCGGTTGGAGAACGTCACCACAAAGACACCACCGGGTTCCAATACCCGGGTAATTTCCGCAAATATTTCAAACGGGTGGATCAAATATTCAATTGAAACGGAGCAGATCACCGCATCAAATGCTTTATCGTTAAAGGGCAATCGCGGATTGGTGTTAAGATCATGAACGACATAATCAGTTAGCCGGCTGTTGGCTTCCAGTTCTTTTTGATTCATACCCAAGCCGGTTAGAGATTTTAGCGGAAGGTCTTCCGGAAGGTGAGAAACCCAGCTGCTCATTAAATCCAAAACCTTGCTTTGGGGCTGAATCCGTTTGCCGTAAAGTCGGCGGATGATATCAATAGCGGCGTCATCAATATGGTTGACCATTCGGGGTTTTTCATAAAACAGGCCGTCTTCTTTTTCGTCGGCCCTGCGGAAGGGGCGGTCGTCAAAAAAATGGGTTGGGCTCCCGTTTACCCGCGCCTGCATCCCCGGTCCGCTGAGGACAGCCTCAGCCCAGTCAATGCTCGTGCCGCCACGTTCTTCAAACTTCTCACGCACATCCCTGATGATGGCTTTAAATTTAAAGGGTTTTTCGGTTAACGCATGATTCGCATCTGCCCTGATGCCACTACCATTGGCAGATACACAGCGAAAGGGTGTCATGTTGTTGGGAAAGACACCCGCTACATTCTTGAGAATTGCCAAAGGATAAAATCGGCCAAATCGTGGTTGGATTGGATCCGCCTGTGGGGATAGGGTTGAAATCTGCCGTTGATGAACCTCATAAATGTGGCGTTCATTTCTAGCCGCCACCCATGTATTGGGTTTAACATCCAGTACAACCTGATCTCCAGTTTGTTTACCGTGAATTTCTTCAAGCAGCTGCGGGGGCAATATGTCCCGCCACAAATTGATTCGTTGCCCGTAATAACAGTCGGTGTGCCGGATGCCGTTGTGCTGGTAAGATACATTAAATTCCATACTCGCCAAGACGTCCTCGGATATTTTTTTCATCACTTTTTCCTCGTTAATGGCGCGTAAAATAACGCCGGTTAAATAAATATCATTTAAACAATAATGATTAATCCGGGAAGTGCAATTTGGAAAGGTAAAGATCGGTTAATGGACATGAGGCGTGAGTGCAAAGAAAAGACGGCTGAACAGACGATTGCGGCTGCAAGTCCTAAAGTCGGTTTAAATCCTTCCGGTATGATTCCGCCTGTTTTAGAATGCGCTTCTGTTCTTTTGGGTCTTTTTGGTTCCAGGTCCGGTACATCATTCCGATGCGGGGGTTGTTTTGCAGTTTTTGGCGATGCCGCTTAAAGAAATCCCAGAACAGGCAGTTAAATGGACAGGCCGCTTCTCCGTATGGTTTCTGGCGATGGTAAACACACGGGGTACAGTAATCACTCATTTTGTTAATATAGTTGGCTGTAGACACATAGGGCTTGGTAGCGACCAGGCCGCCATCAGCCCATTGGCTCATCGCGCGGGTATTGGGCAGCTCAACCCATTGAATGGCATCGATGTAAACGCCGAGATACCATTCGTCGACTTGATCGGGATGCACACCGGCCAGCAGGGCAAAATTTCCGGTTACCATCAGGCGCTGGATGTGATGGGCGTAGGCATGTTCAAGCGATTGGCCGAGCGCAGCTTGCATACATCGCATCTTTGTCTCGGCCGTCCAATAATAGTCGGGTAATGCCGCCCTGTGGTTGAAAAAATTCATGCGCCCCAGCTTCGGCATCAGGGCCCAATAGATGCCGCGCATATATTCGCGCCAACCCAAAATCTGTCGCACAAAGCCTTCAATTTGTTGAATTTGGATGGTTCGCTTTTGCTTTTCCCAGGTTCGGATGGCCGCCTCGATGACTTCCATCGGGTGCAACATTTTGGTGTTGAGGGCAAATGATATACGCGCATGAAACAATGACCAGCTTTCGGTGGTCATCGCATCCTGATAGGTACCGAATTCTTTGAGTCCATTTTTTAAAAAGGCGTTTAACAGCGCACGGGACTGGGAGTGGCTGATCGGCCAGATCAAATGGCGAGGATCGATGGCGCCGAAGGTTTTCACGCCGGCTTTTTCAATCATTTGGTGAAGATCGCGGACGTCATTTCGAAACAGTTTGGCCTTTGGAATCGGAATCCGCCCATCATAGCGACGCCGATTTTCAACATCAAAATTCCAGCGTCCGCCCAGCGGCTGGTCTCCGTCCATCAGGATGTCATGCTTTTTGCGCATCTGGCGGTAGAAGGATTCCATCAGATAGCGCTTTTTGCCGACAAAAAAGTCCCGCAAATCCTGCCGCCGCGTGAAAAAATGCTCGGTATCAACTGCCTCCCAGGAGATGGGTAGCGTTTTGGCCATCCTGCACAACTCAACATCCAACCGATGTTCGTCGGGCAGCAGATACTCAAAACGCGTAAAGTGCTTTTCTTTGATTAGCTGTTTGAGGTTGCCGTTGAGGGTCTGTTGATTTTTAGCGCCGTCCAGCCGCAAATAAATAACGGTGTGTCCTTTTTCTTTGAGTTTTTCTGCAAAGGCCCGCATGGCGGCGAAAAACGCCACTACTTTTTGCACATGATGTTTGACGTAATCGGTTTCCTGCCGGATTTCCATCATGACGTAGGTTACCGTTCGGTCCGGCTTTTGAAACCAGGTGTGCTTCTCATTTAATTGGTCACCAAGAATCAGTCGCAATATTTTATCTTGGGCCATTTAAACCGCCTTTTTTTCGGGACGCTTTTTCCAGCGCATCCACCTTTTTCACATAAGCCTGAATATCACATTTTCGTTCCAGTCCGGATGCAGCCATGTAACGGATCTTGCCGAAAATGGGCCGCTCGAACCAGGCCCGGTCGTGAACCCCAAAGACCCAGGCCACCCCGGTGTATGAGTTGGCGTCACGGCCGTCGATAAAATATTTGTTGTTGATCGCCAGGGTCGTTTTAAAGGCCCCTTCAGGGGTGTCAGACCATTCCAGAATTTTTTTGCCCCAGTACATGCGCATGTAATTGTGCATAAACCCGGTGTACTTCATCTCCCGCATGGCCGCGTTCCAATAATCATCGTGGGTTTTGGCATTCTCCAGTTGTCGACGGTTATAACGATATTCACGCCGGTCTTTTTTATGTTCGGCCAGTGTTTTTTGCGCCCAGGCCGGTAGACAGGCATATGCGTCATAGTCCGGGTTATAGTATACAAAATTCATCGCCAGCTCACGCCGTACAATCAATTCCTCTAAAAACGCCTCCCGGGCCTCTTTGAAACGCTTTTCGGTTTTCAGAATCTGTAACGCCAAATATAGCGGGGAAATTTGACCGAAGTGCAAATACTTGCTCATGTGGGAGACATCATCGGTTTGGGGCTGGTTGCGGTTTGCAACATAATGTTCAAAGCGGCGGCGTAAAAACTCTTTAAATATTTTTTTGGCCCTGGATGTGCCGCCGGTGAAAAAACCCGACACCGGCAAAACGCCTTTATCAACGGACATGTTCTTTGCAACGGCTTCGATGTCACTTAAATCAAGACCGCTTACCCGTGTTTTAAGAGAAGATTTTTTTACTTTGGTCGGCTGAAATTCAATAAGGTAATCTTTGAGGCATTTATTAATTTTGGGGCGTATGGTGCGGGCCGCGTACTCGGCTTTGCCGGAGACCACTTCAAGCGGCACCACCACATCGCTCTCGATCTGAACCACCCGGCAGCCGGCATTTCGGGCGACTTTTTTGCGCCACTGTCTTTGATGTCGGAGGTAACCGCGATCGCACACGATCAGGGAAGCCCTTCGGCCGGCAGAGAGTGCGACATCAGCGGGGTTGCCTTTTTGAACGACCATTTTGATGCCGCGCTTTGCAAGCACAGCCTGGGTTTCCTGAAGCCCCTCCAGCATGAAGGTGTAGTGGCGCAAATTGGCTTCAGGATAGTCGCCCATCAGCCCGAAAAGAACGACAACGCCCTGACCCATTTTATTGGCCTGTTGAACCGCATATTCCAGGGCATGGTTGTATTCGGCCCGCTGCGACTGCTGCATCCAATAGAGCACATAGGCGCCCTGGCGAAGATTAAGGTCGTTTAGGATTTGAATACGTGAGTTGTGAATGTCTTTAAGATTCATAGGGTCGGCGTTGATCGACGCGGGTGCGCTTATTTTTTTGATGCCGCATCGAGTTTCTGTTGCAGCTTCAACCCGTCGTTAAGCTCCAGCAGCGTTTTCGATAGATGATAGCGGCCGTCGGCAAATACGCCATAATCGCCCCCGCCGCCCATGGCTGATGCGAAACGAATGGTATTGGCGTAAAACAACCAGCTTTCGCTCCACTTTCTTTCGATGGCTTCATTGTAAGGGCTGTCCTTGGGGTCGGCGAAGCCGTGCTGCCAGATATCTTCCATGATCCGGGTAGCTGCCAGCGTCTTGGCATTGGTCTCTGCAATGGTGTTTTCAAAGCGTTGCCAGTGGCCGTTGACCCAGGACGTATCATGGCAGTTCAGACAGGCGGCCTGCATTGCCTGCCTGCGGGCGTTCTGTTCTTTTTCATCGATTAAAAATTTTGTGGCCAGACCGCCTGCAAAATCGGTCGGCAGCGGCAATCCGTCTTTGTTGCGGATAATGCTGGTATTTGGCTCGGCAGGATGCGGATGCGCATAGATCAACCCCAGTATACGCCACGGTAGTCGATTATTCATCTGATGGGTCCGTTCTACGACCACCGCTTCATCGCCATTGACCAGTAAGCTGACATGACAGGTGGCGCAGGTCGGGGCCGTAAAATCCTTGCCGATGGTCCACGGCACGGCCTTAAAATCCCAGGAAGAATGCTGGGTCGCAAAGATGTTGCCGTGTTTGCTGGCAGCATAGACTTTGAAGGCCGGCACATCGGGGCCCACATGGCACTCTTTGCAGGTGTAAGGCTTGCGGGCCATTTCGATCGAAAAAGCGTGCCGGGTATGGCAGGCCGAACAGGCGCCCATACTGCCGTCCAAATTTATGCGCCCCACGCCCTGATTGGGCCAACCTTTGATGATGGGAAATTCCAACTCACCGGCGGCTTCGGTATCCCGGGTTTCATAACCGTTGAGCTCGAGTTTGGTGCCGTGGCAGTAATCGCAGGCTTCGGCCTTGGTGGCATCATTGGCCGGCGATATTTTTAATTCTCCGTTTTGGTATTTTGCGGATGCCAGGATGCTATGCGCTAACTTTTGATGGAGTTTGTTATCGGCTAGATTGCCATAGGCATGCGCCATGATATTTTTGGAATATTGCTGTCTTTCGGTCGCATGACACGTTTGGCAGTCATCGGGGCTGACCACCACATGAATATTATAGCCGTTGTGATCAAATGTATCCTTGTGCGCTTCGGGCCGCTGGGTGTGGCATTCGGCACAACCGACCACGACATTCTGCAATCCTTCAGGAACCGATTTGCTGGAAACTTTGCGGGCAACGCCTTCCAGCGCCATGGCCTTTTGGGGGGTCACCATCGCGTGACGGCTGTTTTGCCAGTCTTTAACAATACCCGGATGAATTGAAGCGTGGCAATCGATACATTCAGCCGTCTCTTCGCTGATGGCAACCGCTGCCGATAAAATGGTTCCCGCAGCACATAAGCTCATCAACATCAAAATTGTCATAATCCCAATTTTCATATTCCACTCCTTAAAAAAGCGGTAGGATCGAGAATCCTTTTTTAGCGTATTGGTCCCGTTTGCACAATTAAAATTTTAAAAACCCAAATCTGTGATTCCCTGGATAACAAATTCTTCGTATCATCCGGATAATTTTTGTTGGGTTATGTTTTTTCTGAGATTTTAGAGGGCAGCGCGCAACTGTTGTGGAGTTTGGGTGTGAAGCGTTCAGGGGGGTAAGATAATCTTTTGCCGGTTCGTTTTGCAATTGATTTGAGCATTCCTGCAAAAACCCATTGATGAAAGGGATAAAGTACATACCAGTAAACAATTCCGCCCAACCCTTTTGGCAGGAATCGCGAAATCATCTTCAGCTCGGACCGGTTAGGGCCCAGGGATTGAATTTCAAACTCCAGCAAGGCGTCTCCGGGTGTCTTCATCTCGGAAAATAGCATCAGTCGACAAGGCGGCTCGACTTCCAGAACCCGCCAGAAATCGACGGCGTCTCCGACCGACAAACCGGATGAATTGGATCGACCGCGCCCAAGACCCGGGCCGCCGGCAATTCGATCGATCCAGCCGCGCAGTCGCCAGAGCGGTTGAGCGAAAAAATAACCGTTAAGACCGCCGATTTTGCCAATCGGATCCCACACTTCCTCAACCGTTGCGTCAATTTTTATGCGATAACCGCATCTCATCAGCGTCCCGCCGGCCCAGTCTGCGTCACCGCAATGGGCCCATTCCGGCGTCAGGACCTCGCCGGCGTCGGCCCAGCAGGTATCCACCTGCTCCTGTTTAATGCGCTCCAGCGCCAGGCGAATCGCTTCGCGGCAACTTAAAAGCGTTTGGGGAATAATCGACTGAATCCGGTTTTCGGTACAAACCGCCTCACTGGTTAGGCCTTCCGTCAACGGCAGGGCGATTGAAGCCGGAACCGGGCTGATCAAATGAATCCAGTAAGCACTCAAGGTCGGTGTCAGCACCGGCACCGGAATGATCCAGCGTTTGCGCAGATGCGCCTCCTCAGCGTAGATATCCAAAAGTTTGCGGTAGGTCAGCACATCCGGACCACCGATATCAAAAGTTTCGCCGATGGTTTCATCGTGATCGAGGCATCCGACAAGGTAATGAATGACATTGCGAATCGCAATTGGCTGATTGCGGGAAAACACCCAGCGGGGAGTTGTCATAACGGGCAGATGCTCTACCAGATACCGTAAAATTTCAAACGAAGCACTGCCGGATCCCAGAATCATGGGGGCCCTCAAATCGGTGGTGGGCACCGGCCCGGATTGAAGGATGTCGGCGACCTCGATGCGAGATTGCAGATGTTTGCTCAAGGCGGTGTCTTTCGCTTCGGCCAGACCGCCCAGATAAATCATCCGCTCCAGACCTGCCGAGGCTGCGGCGGCAACCATGTTGTGGGCGGCACGGCGATCGGCTTCGGCGAACTTTTCTTTCTGGGCGATCATGGAATGCACCAGGTAATAGGCTGCCCGGCATCCGCTGCAGGCTTCTTCGAGCGACCGCCGATCGAGGACATCGCCTTGCATCAATTCAATCTGCGGATGCCGGCCCCAGGGACGGCATCCGAGTTTATCCAATGACCGGCCCATGGCCCTCACCCGATATCCGGACTCGAGCAGTGCCGGAATCAGGCGCCCCCCGACATAGCCTGTTGCACCGGCAACGAGGATGGGCTCAGATCTCATTATTTAAACCTTTTATAATCAGACCAATGCTTTTATCAGTCTGGATCGAAACATGTTATGTTGATTTTGGATTTAATAAAAAAACCGATCAGATGGGCATTAGTTCTCCACCATCCTAAATCCGCAATCCAAATTCCAAAATCCAAAATCAGACGTGTGTTCTTAACTTTAATTCAACCGGATGCGGATTCAGATAGGTTTGCAATTTCAGATACGGCTGATCGTATTTACGCACAAAATGGTTGATTAAGGTCAGCGGCACCACCAGTGGAACAAACTCCCGGCGGTAGCGGTCAAATACATCGAGCAGCTCCTGCTTTTCATCCTTGGAAAGCTGTTTTTTGAAATATCCCATCAAATGCTGCAGCACATTCAGATTTTTTTTGGGGGTTGTTTTGAGCGCCAGCGCTTCCATTAACGTCGTCTCGTACTGTGCATACAATTCTTTCATCGGCATCTGCTTGCCTTCCGCCACCAGTTTGCCCATAACTTTATAATGCTTGGGACTGTGTGAAAGAATTAAAAGCTTGTTGCGGGTATGAAAATCAACCAGGTTGCCCATATTCTTGCCATTATCAACCGTCTGCCGCCAGCGCCGCAGGGCAAAGATGCGCTCGATAAAATTTTCTCTGATGTTGGGGTCATGCAGCCGCCCATCGTCTTCTACGGGAATCAGCGGAAAATGCGCCATAAATTCCCGGGCAAACATGCCCACCCCTTTTTTGACCGGCATCCCCTTTTCGGTGTAGACCTTTACGCGTATCATGCCGCTGCTGGGAGAGTCGCTTTTGAAAATAAAGCCATGCAGATCCTCTTTCTCCAGTTCTTTGACCCGCTTGCGCGCCCAGCGCAGCATCTGATCCGTTTGATCCGTTTTGGTTTTAAACGTGATCAGACGCGGCTTTTCCGGAT
>WOR8_10002567_pt1 | contig 17873 bp, 22 predicted proteins | sample DeeMarSeWOR38_10_FD_19890 | JGI IMG/M metagenome (IMG submission 19890)
AGCGGACACAAAATTTACGGTCCGACGGGAATCGGTGCACTTTACGGAAAAGTTGATCTTTTAGATAAAATGCCTCCTTACCAGGGGGGTGGCGATATGATTTCGAAAGTTACATTTGAAGAAACCACCTACAACGAATTACCGAACAAATTTGAAGCGGGAACTCCAGATATTGCCGGTGCAATCGGTCTGGGCGCCGCAATTGAATATGTTTCAAAAATCGGAATTGAAAATATTAAAGATCACGAAACCGATCTTTTGAATTATGCAACTGAAGAAGTTTCGAAAATTCCGGGTTTGAGAATAATAGGCAGTGCAAAGGAAAAAATGAGTGTGCTCTCTTTTGTCTTAGAAGATATTCATCCGCACGATATAGGAACTTTTTTAGATTTTGAAGGAGTTGCAATCAGAACCGGACATCATTGTACACAACCGGTCATGCAGAGATACAATATACCTGCAACTTCCCGAGCATCATTTGCAATGTATAATACTAAAGAAGAAATTGATGTTCTAATTAACGGATTAAGAAAAATAATTGAGGTTTTTGGATAGTGGATCAGGAATTAAAAGAGCTTTACCAGCAGGTAATTTTAGATCACAACAAAAGTCCCAGAAATTTCAGGGTCATTGATAATGCAACTCAGCACGCAGAAGGTTTTAATCCTCTTTGCGGTGACCATCTCGATATTTATTTGATTATTGAAGATGGGATTGTCAAAGATGTATCCTTTAAAGGTGAAGGCTGTGCAATTTCAAAAGCATCTGCGTCAGTTATGACTTCACTCTTAAAGGGAAAAACGATAGAAGAGGCTGAAGAACTATTTGAAAAATTTCACGATCTGGTAACAGGTAAACTTGGCGGAAACCTCGATTTAGATGAACTGGGTAAATTGGCTGTATTTGCGGGAGTTCAGGAATTTCCGATTAGAGTCAAATGTGCTTCGCTTGCGTGGCACACAATGATCAATGCATTAAAAGGCAGACAAGAAAAGGTTACAACTGAATAATAGAACAATTTAACATCAGATTGTTGAGAGATGAGCAAACTAAACAAACAAGAGTTAGAAGAAAAAATAATTCAGACATTAAAAACATGTTACGATCCTGAAATACCCGTGGATATTTTTGAACTAGGATTGATTTATGAAATCGAGATTGATGATAACAGTAATGTAAAAATTAAAATGACTTTAACTTCACCTGCCTGCCCTGTTGCAGGCTCGCTTCCACCGGAAGTTGAAACGAAAGTAAAATCTATACCTGAAGTGATCGACGCAAAAGTTGAATTGGTTTGGAGTCCACCATGGGATAAGGATATGATGTCTGAAGTAGCAAAAGTTGAACTGGGATTTATGTGACAATTTTAATTGTCATTCCGTACAAGCAAAGGGCGACACGGAATCAAGATTTATAGAATCCTGCTCTCGCAGGATTGATAGAGGATATTAAACAAAAATAAAAAAGGATATCAAATGTTTAATGTTTCATCAAGACCACCAATGTATGATCAGAATGCTGTGCAGCCAATGAGAGATGAATTAGTGGCAGTTGGCTTCTCAGAATTGTTAACACCTAAAGATGTTGAAGAAGGAATAAAAGTAAATAATAACAAAACTGTTTTTGTAATGATAAACTCTGTTTGCGGTTGTGCAGCCGGGAGCGCAAGACCTGGGATTTCACTTGCATTACAGAATGATATCATACCGGATAAACTTTACACCGTTTTTGCAGGACAAGAGAGAGATGCTGTTGACAAAACAAGAGAGTTAATTGGTAATGTTCCGCCATCTTCTCCAAGTTTTGCACTATTTAAAAGCGGTGAATTAGTTCATTTTATGCACAGGCACGAAATTGAAGGAAATATACCTCAACAGATTTCTGAATACTGGAGACAGATTTTCAACAAACAGTGTACAAAGCAAGGACCATCTATTCCAGCAGAACATTTTGCGAAAGTTATGCATGCAAAAGCCTGCGGTTCTAAAATACCTTTGTATAATGGATGAAAATAAAATAGTCATTCCGATCCCGATTTATCGGGAGAAGGAATCTCAAATAGAAAAAGACTACTTCACCAGGATAAATCGGGATTCGTAATAGCTTAGGAAAAGAAAATGAAATTCAGCACACAAGAAGAATACGGTTTAAGGTTATTATTGAGAATCGCCAAAAGCGATTCACCAAATGGTCTTACTATTCCGGAACTCAGCGAGGTTGAAGGTCTTTCATCAGCAAACACCGCAAAGATTTTGCGTGCTCTAAGACTAGCAGGATTTATTGAAAGTGCAAGGGGACAAACAGGTGGCTACAAATTAAACCAACCTGCTGATAAAATACTTATAAGTGATGTGCTTACTTCTCTTGGTGGCAAACTATACGAGCCTGATTTCTGCAGCTTGCATGCCGGTGTAGAAAACATCTGCACAAACTCAATTGATTGTAGTATTCGTTCAATATGGAAGACAATTCAAAATGTCCTTGATGGTGTGCTTAGCAAGTTTACTCTTCAGGATCTTCTTGGAAAAGAGGAAGAAGTTCAAGCACTAGCCATATCCTTTGCTGAAGAATTAGAAGCAAAGATTAATAAAAATTAAATAATTAGTCTTCTTTCCCCTAGTTGATCGGTATATCATATCCTTCAGTCTTTAAGCTATCATAAGATTTATAAATTGTAATCTCCACTTCATGTGTTTGGTAAAATCCTCTCGATACAACCTTTACACCGTTTACTTCTTTGTCTAATCTCACCGACGCATATAGTCTATCCTCAGCTATAAGATCATTTTCAATCCTGGATTTTTTTATGGGGATATTAGATAGTGCCCAGTAAACTCCCTTCTTTGCATTCTGATAAGCTATATCAATATCCTGATCAGTTTTTACCTGTGAATAAGAATTAATGGATGGCAGAAATAGTAAAAGACCTAAAAAATAAATTACTTTCATATACTCTCCTATTTTTGAACTGAATTTTAACCATTAGTAAATTCATTAACAAGACTTCTTTTTCGGTGATTTTAGGCACTTCTGGAAACTGAAACTTGACAAACTAGTTTCCACATATTATATTGGAAACCAGAAAAACGATAATAGTTTCCAAAGGAGTTATGGAAGATCAAAATAAAATAATCGAATTGACTGAAGAAAAATTCTTTAGAGATGGTTTTTATAAAACCACAATGGATGAAGTTGCATCCGAACTTAAAATGAGCAAGAAAACTATCTACAAATTTTTTCCTTCAAAAGATGATCTGATCACTGCGATCGCCAAACATTTTATGGAAGGTATAAAAAGCAAAGTCCTGCCAGCTCTCAACTCAGATAAAAATGCAATTGAAAAACTTGCGGAACTCAATAACATCCTGGCAAAAACTTCAGAAAAAATTTCTTCGAAGAGAATGGATGAGATCAGAAAACACTTTCCTACGCTATGGAATGAAATAGACGGCTTCAGAACAAAAATGATGTTCGGAAATATTACAAGAGTAATTGATCAGGGAAAAGCGGAAGGTTTGTTTATTGATTATCCCACTCCGATAATTATGAACACACTTGTTTCTTCAGTGAGAGCAATAGTTAATCCAGAATTCATACTTAACAACAATTTTTCCATCAGTGAAGCTGCTTTGTACGCTTTCAAAGTCGTAATCGGAGGAATTGTTACAGAAAAAGGCAGAAAAATTTTTAATAAAACAATAAATAAGATGTAATTATGAAAAGATTAGTATTTATAATCCTCATACTGCTGAGTTCGGAGTTTATTATTCCGCAAGCACAACTGACACTGGAAGATTGTTATGAAAAAGCAAGAATTAACTATCCGCTTCTCAAACAGAAAGATTATATTGAAAAAACTAAAGAATACAATGTCAGCAATGTTTGGAACGGATATTTTCCTCAAATAACAATTAACGGACAAGCAACCTATCAATCCGATGTAACTCAGGTTCCATTGCCTTTACCTGGGCTTGTAATACAAAGACTCTCAAAAGACCAGTATAAAATTGTAGCTGATGTCAGTCAGACTATTTATGATGGCGGAATAATGATTTCACAAGCGGGCATTCAAGAATCTGCTAGTGAAATTGATAATCAGAAAATTGAAATTGAATTACTGAATTTAAAAGAAAGAGTTAATCAGATTTATTTAGGAATACTTTTAATTGAAGCACAATTAAATCAGATTGAGCTGGTAAAAAATGATTTGAATGAAAGCATTTCAAAACTTGATGCTGCTTATTTAAATGGCACTGCAACAAAATCCGATGTTGATGTTTTAAAAGCTGAATTATTGAATACTGAACTAAGTAAAATTGAACTATAGTCCTCCCGAATATCTTATTTAAATATGCTTGGATTGCTGATAAATGAAAATTTAAATGAGTCCACTATTCTATCAACCCCATCGCAAATTAATTTTTTGCCGATAGTTGAAATCATTCGACCCGAATTAAGACTATACTCGGCTCAAAAAAATCTTATTGAAAATCAGGAAGGATTAACTGTTTCTAAAATTATTCCTAAAGCCAGCCTCTTTTTTCAGGGTGGCTACGGCAGACCGGGACTAAATATGTTTGTAAATGATTTTGCCTGGTACTATAGAACAGGAATTCGATTTTCATGGTCCTTATCAAGTCTTTATAGTTATGGAAATGAAACTGAAATCAATCAGCTAAACCTGCAGAGTATTGATGCACAAACAGAGACATTCCTTTTAAATACAAAAATTACTACCAACCAGCAGCTGCAAGAAATAGATAAACTAAAAAAAATGATTGAGGTGGATAAAGGGATTATTGAACTAAGAACTTCTGTTAAATTAGCCGCACAATCAAAACTTGAGAATGGGGTTATTACCTCAAGCGACTACATCCGTGAACTAAATGCAGAAGATCTTGCAAAGCAGAATTTGGAAATTCATAAAATTCAATTATTGCTGGCACAGTACAATTATAAAATCACAACAGGAAATTAAAAATTATCATAGAGATGAAAATGAAAAACAAAATATTGATTGGTTCTTGTATAGCTTTAGCAACCATTCTTTTCTCTTGCTCAAACGGAAATGGTGATTTCGATGCAACAGGAACTTTTGAATCTGAGGAAGTTATTGTCTCTTCCGAGGCAATGGGCAAACTAATAAAGTTTGAAGTTGAAGAAGGGATGAATCTTAAACAAGATCAGGTTGTAGGATTCGTTGACACAACTCAGTTATACCTGCAGAAAAAACAACTTGAATCAACAATAAAATCAGTGCTAAGTAAACAGCCCGATATCCCGACACAGCTTGCAGCAATACAGGAGCAAATTGAGACTGCAGAAAGAGAAAAAAACAGGATCGAGAATCTTGTGAATTCAGATGCTGCAACAACAAAGCAGCTTGATGATATAAACTCTCAACTTGATCTTTTAAATAAGCAGTACGATGCAACAAAATCCAGTTTAACAATTACCAAGCAAGGAATACGAAGTGAAACTCTTCCGCTGATTGCACAAGTTGAGCAGATACAAGATCAAATAAATAAGAGTACAATTAGAAACCCTATTGATGGAACAGTATTGACGCGTTATGCTATGCAGGACGAAATAACTTCAAACGGAAAAGCACTTTATAAAATTGCAAACTTATCCGAAATGATCTTGCGTGCTTATATAAATGGTGATCAGCTTGGTCAAGTTAAACTTGATCAGAAGGTGAGGGTTTTTGTTGATAAAGGTGATGGTGAACAGAAAGAGCTCGAAGGAGAAATTTATTGGGTCTCTTCAAAAGCTGAGTTCACACCAAAAACAATTCAGACAAAAGATGAGCGTGCAAATCTTGTCTACGCAATTAAGATAAAAGTTAAAAATGATGGTTACTTAAAAATTGGAATGTACGGCGAAGTAAAATTTTAATATGAACACAATAGAAGTAAAAAATATCGTTAAGACTTATCCAGTAAAGAAGACAAAGATCACCGCAGTTAACGATGTTTCGTTTTCAGTAAAAGAAGGTGAGCTGTTTGGTTTGATTGGTCCGGATGGTGCCGGCAAATCATCAATTTTCAGAATTCTGACGTCCTTACTTCTGGCAGATAGCGGGAATGCTTCCGTAATGGAGCTTGATGTTGTAAATGATTACAAAGAAATCAGAAAAATTGTTGGTTACATGCCCGGCAGGTTTTCGCTTTACCAGGATCTTAGCGTAGAAGAGAATTTGGAATTTTTTGCAACAATTTTTAATACCACTATTGAGGCAAATTACAATTTAATTGCTGATATTTATATTCAGCTGGAACCATTCAAAAAACGTAGAGCTGGAAAACTTAGCGGCGGAATGAAGCAAAAGCTTGCTCTTTGCTGTGCATTAATCCATAAACCAAAAGTTCTGTTTCTTGATGAACCAACAACCGGTGTTGATCCTGTATCAAGAAAAGAGTTTTGGGAAATGCTGAAAAGATTGAAAGAGCAAGGAATAAGTATTCTTGTTTCCACCCCCTATATGAATGAAGCAAAACTCTGCAACAGAATTGCTCTAATTCAAAATGGTAAAATTTTAGAAATAGATACCCCACAAAACATCGTTGATAGATTTGATCACAATCTTTATGCAGTTCACTCCGATAATATGTTTGAGCTTCTAACGGATTTAAGAAGTTTTCCTAAAACAAAATCGTGTTTTGCTTTTGGAGATAAGCATCACCTTGTTTTAAAGGATAATAACATTGATTTGAATGAACTTAAAACATATCTACAAAATCATACTAATCTTGAAATAAATAAAATTGAACCTGGTATTGAAGATTGTTTTATGAGCTTAATTGCAAATAAAGACACAACTCTTAAAGATTTACCTGTTTAATCAGAATTATAAAAATGAATAATGAAATTGTAATTAATACAGATAAACTCACTAAAAAATTTGGGGATTTTATTGCAGCTAATGAACTGACTTTTGAAGTCTATAAAGGAGAGATTTTTGGTTTCCTGGGTGCCAATGGTGCGGGTAAAACCACGGCGATGAAAATGCTTATCGGTATTTCCAAACCAAGTTCCGGAGATGCTAACATTGCCGGATTTAATGTTTATAAAGACACGGAAAAAATTAAAAAAAGTATTGGTTATATGAGTCAAAAATTTTCTTTGTATGAAGATTTAACAGTAAAAGAAAATTTAATGTTGTTTGGCGGAATCTATGGTCTTAGTGATGAACTAATTAAATCAAAAACTGAAGAACTCCTCAAAAAGTTAGGTTTGCAAAATGATGCAAACAAGTTAGTCGGTTCGTTGCCGCTTGGTTGGAAACAAAAATTAGCTTTTAGCACTGCAATATTTCACACACCTAAAATCGTTTTTCTGGATGAACCAACTGGTGGTGTTGATCCAATTACAAGGAGACAATTTTGGGATATGATTTATGAAGCTGCGCACAACGGAATAACCATCTTTGTAACGACACATTATATGGACGAAGCAGAGTACTGCGATCGTGTTTCGATTATGGTTGATGGAGTAATTAATGCTTTAGACTCTCCTGCCGGATTAAAAAAACAATTTAACGCAAAATCTATGGATGAGGTTTTTTTGATGCTTGCAAGACAAGCTAAACGAGGAGACTGATATCTTTACTCATTTATCAAGCAGCATATTGTCATTACGATCCCGATTTATCGGGAGAAATAATCTCAGAATAAATAAATGTAATGTTTTCGTTAATAATTCGTTAGTGAGATGATTAAGCGTTTCTATATATATATAATGACTAATAAAGAAAATACTGTGTTGTATACTGGTTTCACAAATGATCTTGTCAGAAGAGTTTATGAACACAAAGAAAAAATAATTGAATGTTTTACTAAAAAATACAATATAAATAAACTGGTTTATTACGAAATATTTAATGACGCTAGAAATGCTATTATCCGAGAAAAACAAATTAAAACAGGTTCAAGAATAAAGAAGTTAGATTTGATTAATAATATGAATCCGGAATGGAAAGATTTAGATCTGGAAATAATTTGAGATTCCTTCGCTTCGCTCGGAATGACAATATTATATTATTAATTCTTAAAGCTATGGAATAATTATTAAATAAAAATTTTATGAAGCAACTCCTCACATTTATTAAAAAAGAATTTCATCACATCCTCCGTGATAAAAGATCGATGCTCGTACTCTTGGGCTTACCAATTGTACAATTATTAATTTTTGGATTTGCAATTACAACCGAAACCCGCAACTGCAACATTGCAATTTTAGACAACTCGAAAGATGGGGCAACCCAGAATATCATTACACGTATTGAAAGTAGCACTTACTTTGATATAGACAGAACACTTTCATCAAATGATCAGATAGAAATTGCATTTAAGACGGGGCGAATAAAATTAGCGATAGTTTTTCAACCGAATTTTCAAAATGATCTATTGCATACAAATAAAACACAAATGCAAATAATTACTGATGCATCAGATCCTAATCAGGCAAATACTTTGGCAAATTATGTAAGCGCTATTGTAATGGATTACCAGCAGGAATTGAATCAAAATAAGGATTTCCCGTACACAATTAATACTGAAATAAGAATGCTTTATAATCCCCAATTAAAGGGCGAGTATTCTTCCGTGCCCGGTGTAATGGGAATGATTCTGCTGCTTATTTCTGCGATGATGACATCTATTTCAATAGTTAAAGAAAAAGAATTGGGAACCATGGAAGTTCTTCTGGTATCCCCAATGAAGCCCTCCATAGTAATTTTAAGTAAAGTTATTCCTTACTTTATAGTTTCACTTATTAACGTAATAACAATCTTACTAATTAGTGATTTCGTATTCGGAATACCAATTCAAGGAAGCTTTATTCTTCTAAGTCTAATCACAATTATATACATCGTATGTTCATTAGCTTTAGGCATTTTAATATCCACTGTGACAAGTTCTCAACAAGCTGCGATGATTATTTCATTAATGGGTCTGATGCTGCCTGTTGTTATGCTTAGCGGATATGCATTCCCAATTTCGAGTATGCCGATGATACTGCAGATCATTTCCAATATTGTTCCTGCAAAATGGTATATAATTATGATCAAAGATGTTATGATAAAAGGAATTGGGCTTTTTGAGATTTGGCAAGAATTATTAATAATTATTGGTATGACAACATTCTTTTTAATTATCAGCATAAAAAGATTTAAAGTCAGGCTGCAATGAGAACTCTATTTTTTTTATTAAGAAAAGAATTTCTGCAAATATTACGCAATAAACTTATTATAAGAATGATATTTGCTATTCCTGTAGTTCAATTAATTATACTGCCAAATGCAGCTAGTTATGAGATGAAAAATATTAATATGAGCGTAGTGGATCATGATCATTCCGAATATTCAAGACAACTCATTAATAAATTTACCTCTTCAGGATACTTTCAACTGACCAATGTTTCTGAAACATATAAGGATGCTTTAGTATTTGTCGAGGAAGATAAAGCTGATTTAATAATAGAAATCCCGCAAGGTTTTGAACGGGATTTGATAAGAGATAATAAATCTAAAACGATGATTGTCGCTAATGCAATAAACGGACAAGCCTCAGGACTTTCAGTTTCATATGCTAATTCGATCATCCAGGATTTTAATAATGATGTTAGAATTGCGTGGATACAACCACCGCGTGTTAATCCACAACCTATGATCGAAATAACCACAAGTAACTGGTTTAATCTTAAAATGAATTATAAATACTTTATGGTTCCTGGTGTGTTGGTTTTGTTAGTTACTTTAGTTGGTTTTTTATTAACTGCACTCAATATTGTTAAAGAAAAAGAAGACGGAACTATTGAGCAATTAAATGTTTCGCCTATTAAAAAGTATCAATTTATTTTAGGAAAACTTGTTCCCTTTTGGATTCTTGGAAATATTGTACTTTCTATAGGGTTCGGTATTAGTTATATAGTATATGGAATTTTTCCTGTGGGCAATCCTGTATTAATATATCTGTTTGCAGCAATCTATTTAATAGCTTTGTTAGGATTTGGATTATTGGTCTCAACTTTTGCTGAGACACAGCAGCAAGCAATGTTTATTTCATATTTTTTTATGACAGTCTTTATTCTTTTAAGCGGTTTGTTTGCACCAATTGAGAACATGCCTCATTGGGCCAGAATACTTGCATACATGAATCCCGTTAGTTACTTTATTGATGTAATGAGGATGATAGTTTTAAAAGGAAGCGGTTTTACAGATATTTTACCTAACCTTGGAATAATATCCTTATTTGCAATTGCATTTAACACGCTTGCAATTTTGAATTACAAGAAGACAGTTTAATGGTTTATTCCTTTATTGATGGGTCTCAAGATTTTATTTTTAAGTTCTTTAAGATTTAAGAGTTGACTGGAATAGTAAAATTATTATCATTCTTTTATTGATTCCGTTTCATCTGACGTATGGGAAAAAGCTCGATTGAGGAGGACCATAAAAAAAGATTATAACAACACCGAACATTCCAAACATTAAACCAATAATATTCAATATTCTTTTTTTAATTTAAGATTATCATTTTAGATGTACCTCCGTTGATGTACGCACTTCGTAATTGAAATTAATTAAAATACTAAAGTGTTAATTTAAATCTCAAAATATTCATTAGTTATAAATACAACTTTGCAATAAAAAAGCCGCTACTAAGAGCGGCTTCTAAACAAATATTTTTATTTCTTATCGCTGAATTCTCATCATCACACTGTTGCCGTTTCTCATCGCTGTGTGGAGCGTTCCATTTTCGTGTTCAACTTCACCAAAATCCATCTGAGAAACTTCTGCTCTTAAACCGTCAGATGAAATTTCATTAAGAATTTGCTGAATCTGTTCAGCAGAAAAAGTATAGGTACCTGTGTTTGTTTCAAGAATCACAATTATCACGCGATCCATTGGCGGTTTGGGGTCTTTGCCTCGTCCTCCCGGTTTTCCACCAGGTCCTTTGCGAGGTTTTAAATCTGGCATCAACCTGATTCCAACTTTTCCTTCATTTCCACCTTCCCAATTAATTGTAAGATCTTCAGCATGATTTATAATTTCTCCAAAGGCTGGACTTGTTATATCCATTAATTCAGAAGGAGATGTTAATGTGATTGTAATCGGAGCAAAATTTGCTGAGCCTGAAACTTCAAACTGGTAATTAGTGTTTGGCATAAACTCAAGCATATTTTCTGAATTGCAACGACCAAAAGGTCTTTCAAATAAACTGTATGCTACTCCACGCATAGGGTGAATATGTTTATACATTTCAACCTGACTGCCGGAATAATTAATAAATATGTTCCCCATATCTAATCCAGACTTCCTAAAATGAAGAAGACCTGATTCTCTTTCTCCAAACGCAACCGCAAAGGCCATTCCTTTTATTCTGGAACTGTCCATAAAAGGCCTGAATATTTCATTCCACCCAATTGAGAATACTCCAGCTGCGCTATCCAGCGGCATTCCGCCATCTTTCATCAAAGCAAGATCGCTGTCTAATGTTTGATAAGCAAGCTGATCACTATCTAAATTTTTTTGACCCGGTGAGTTAACTTCCGATTCGCATCCCCAGAAGAAAATGAGGAAACTAATTGCTGTAAAAATAATACTAATTTTATTTTTCATATTCACCTTTGTTTTTATTTATCTAAACATATAATTATCCTTTAGACAATTAAAAGTTAAAAAGGTTTAAATTTAATTGCACATCTTTAGCTTAAAATCGGTAATTTTTCTCAACATTCATTAAGTTTAATGGAATATTTTTATTCAATTATGGATAGAAAATCAAAAATAATTTTTAAAGAGTGGGCGTTTATTATTCTAGCCTGGATCGCATTGCTGTATTTCTTAGTCTTTATTACATTCTGGGGTATTCGACATCTATTAAAAGAAAATCAAATAACAGAGTATGTTGATTCGGGATATATTCATCTGGAAATTTTAATGACTGCAATTATCTTTGGTGCTCTATTTGCAGTAATTAATACACTTACCGATACAACACGAATGAGGAGAAGATCATTCGGGGCAATTATATTTATTAGAAGTGCCCTCTATTTGATTTCTTTCGCCCTTGCAGTTTTTATTCTATACATAGTCTTTGATTTCTCTGGTATTTTCACCAGAGAGGAATGGTTGAAAGCAAGTGAATTATTTACTCTAATTTATGTAATATCCTACTCTACTTACTTCATATTAGCTATACTTTTTATAAACTTTATTCTTCAAGTAAACCGAAAGTTCGGTCAGGGTAACCTGTTAAAACTGATATTCGGCAGATACCATACGCCAAAAGATGAGAATCACGTTTTTATGTTTATGGATTTACAAGGATCAACTGCTATTGCCGAAAGATTGGGTCACAACAAATACAGCCAATTAATGCAAAACTGCTTTCACGATTTAACTGATATTGTCTTAAAATATCGAGCATCAATATATCAGTACGTTGGTGATGAAGTTGTTTTAACCTGGGATATGATAAAGGGATTACAAAACTTGAATTGTATTAAAGCATATTTTGCATTCGAGAGAAAATTAAAAGATAGGGAAAAATTTTATTTAAAGAATTTTAATACTACTCCCTTCTTTAAATGTGGCATTGATTGCGGTGAAGTTACCGTAGCAGAAATTGGTGAAATAAAAAGAGAAATTGCTTATCACGGAGATGTACTTAACACCGCAGCGCGAATTGAAAAGAAATGCACTGTATTAAACAAAAAAATGATAATTTCAGAATATCTCGAGAAAGAACTTCCTGAAAATTTGGATGGATTTACAAAAGAACTGATTGGGGAGATAGAACTTAAGGGGAAAAAAGGTAAAATAAATTTATATAGTATTGAATATTCCAGCTAAGAATAATCTTTATCAGTAATGTCAAGAATTAAAATTGAGCTGCCGGGAAAATTTATTTTCCAAACAGAAATCCCCATAAGAATAACTGATATTAATTACGGCGGGCATCTGGGAAATGATTCTCTCCTTTCAATTATTCATGAGGCAAGGTTAAGGTTATTAAATCATATCGGTTATTCCGAATCCAATGTTGAAGGAATTGGAATAATTATGATAGATGCAGGGATTCAATACAAATCGGAGGGTTTTTATGGTGATGAATTATTAATTGAAGTGGCAGTGACTGACTTTACAAGCATCGGATGTGATTTTGTTTATCGGCTGTCCAACAAGAATTCTGAAAAGGAAATAGCTTTAGCGAAAACGGGGATAGTATTTATTGACTATGAAAAAAGAAAAACCGTACCGGTACCCTTAGAATTCAAAAAGAAAATTGAAAGAATGAACTGATGGGGTTTTATTCAAATGTTGTTATTCCCTTCTTCTATGATTATTCAATGGATTCCCAAAAGATCAACGAAGGAAGAAAAAGTGTACTCAGCAAAATAACCGAAGAAGAAATTGTGGAAATTGGTTTTGGAACCGGAATAAATCTTAAATTTTATCCCGGTAATGTGAAAAAGCTAATTGCTGTGGATGCTAATAAAGGTATGCTCAGACAATTTGAAAAGAAATCAAGCAATCGCACAATAAATATAGAACTAATAAATCAAAATGGAGAATCTCTTCCCTTCACTGATAACAGTATTAGAGCTGCTGTAAGTACTTATACTTTGTGCAGTATAAAAGACATTAATTCTGCTTTGAAGGAAATTTACCGTATTCTTAAACCTGGTGGCAGGTATTATTTTCTAGAGCATGGTCTTGCAGATAATCTGAAAACACAAAAGTGGCAGCACAGATTAAATCCGGTTCAAAATATCTGGGCAGATGGCTGTAACCTTAATAGAAATATAAAATCGCTGATTACCAATGCGGGATTAAAAATAATCGAATTAAAAAACTACTATATGAAGAGAGATCCAAAAATTGTAGGATATATGTATGAAGGGATTGCCGTCAAATGATTGATAACATCATATTTACCGGAAACGTTGTTGCACCGGTTTTTTTAATTGTTGCACTCGGGTATTTTGTTAAACGGATGGGGGTTATCAATGAAAACTTTGTAGACGTAACCTCAAAATTTGTTTTCTCAGTATCACTCCCGGCTCTTGTATTTATAAATATTGCAACCATTGACTTAAGTAGAGCAATAGATATTAATCAAATCATTTACATTTGTGCTGCAACTACTATAACATTTTTTATTATCTGGCTTTCATCAATTCCGTTTATTAAAGAAGGGAAAAATTTAAGTGTTTTTGTGCAAGGTGCATTCCGCAGTAATTTTGCAATTGTCGGCTTTGCGATAATTGTAAAGCTTTTTGGAGATTTTGCACTTGGTAAAGCAGCATTAATTCTTGCCTTCATTCTTCCTCTTTACAACATACTTGCTGTAATCATTTTAACGGTGCCTTTGAGTAAAGAAAGAAAATTAGATCTTAAAAAAACATTACGTGAAATAATATTGAACCCATTAATTGTTGCTGTGTTTGTTGGGCTTCCATTTTCTTATTATAAAATTGAAATCCCGCAGGTCATAGATCTTACTGCCGGATTTTTAGCTGAGCTGGCTTTACCACTTGCACTAATCGGAATTGGCGGCTCTTTAAATCTTCAAAACATAAAAAAAGCATCAGGGTTGGCATTTTCATCCTCTGCTGTAAAAGTGATTATTTTACCAATCATATTAACAATTGGTGCATACTATTTTGGGTACAGAGATATAGACCTGGGAATAATGTTTGTTCTGTTTGCCTGCCCAACAGCAATTGTTAGTTTTATTATGGCAGAAGCAATGGGAGCCAATAGCAAGCTTGCCGGCAATATTGTTTTGATAAGCACGGTCGCTTCAGTATTTACAATCGCAACAGGTATTGTGCTTTTAAAGGAACTTTCACTTATTTAACCATACTTTAACTCATTTTTTATAATTAGGTTTGATAGCCGAACGAACAGCAGACCATAGTCTTCTAATAAGACAAATCAGATGATTTTTTACTACTTAGAAGTAGAAATAACAACTAATATCTCACTTAAATTAATTTACAATTTCAAACTGTTTATTTGCTTATGATTATCGTTAAAAAAACGAGGCCTGGTCATACCCATTTGGTTTAATAATTGATAATATTAAAAAATAAGAGAAATATTTTAATAATGGATTTAAATAAGGACTAAAATGCAACTAAAGAAAAAAATAGCAATACTCGGAGCCGGTAATATTGGTTCAGCCATTGCCGAAGGACTTGTTCAATCGAAAATAATAAGTCCTTCTAACATTACTGTCACAAGAAAGAATAAGAGGCTTCTAAAAGAATTTACCAAAAGAGGATTCAATGCTACCAACAACGTTGAAGCAGTTAGGTTATCTGATATAATTATTCTGGCTGTTACCCCCCAGAAACTAAATGAACTGGTTGAAGAGATTAAAGTCACTCTAAATCCCAAAAAGCATACGATAATCTCTATTGTATCAGGAGTATCAATCAACCAGATTAAGAAACATCTTGGTTTAGATATATCTGTTATAAGAGTTATGCCCAACACGGCTATTGCTATTCAGGAATCAATGACCTGTATAAGTGCTAATGAATCTGATAAAGAGGCATTAAAAGATGCCTTAAAAATCTTTGATGTGCTTGGAAAAACAATAGTAATAGAAGAATCTTTGATGGTTCCTGCTACGGCGTTATGTGCATGTGGAACGGCATTCTTTTTACGAGCGATCAGGGCAGCATCACAGGGTGGAATAGAAATCGGATTTCATGCTGCGGACGCTCTCTTTATGGCTGCACAAACTGCCAAAGGATCTTCTGCAATGTTACTTAAAAAAGGTAAGCACCCTGAAAACGAAGTTGACAAAGTAACAACCCCTATGGGATGTACAATCTCAGGACTTAATCAGATGGAGCATTACGGATTCAGCTCATCATTAATAAAAGGGATTGTTACATCTGCTGAAAAAGCAGGAACTTTATATGCTAATAATGATTAGTAAAATCTGAACTTCAGCAAGTTATTATTCTAATCATTTTTGTTCAATCACCGTCATACAAAGCACTTAAAATAAATATCAGATTTTAATCAGATATATTTGTTTTACACGACAGAATATAAAAGCAAATGATCTGATTGTATGGGTAAATAGGTTTACTCAATCAATTTACTCATAATGATTTAACGAATTCTGCTTTTTTATCCACCTCAGCCTTATCCAGCCTTTGAAGAATTTTCAATTGTAAAAGTAATTGTGAATCTAATGGAGTTATCATTAATTTGAATTTTATGATAAGAGGAATTTTTTATGGCAAAAAAAATAGTGATGAAGCAGTTAAGAAGAGTACCGGTAAAATCTGGAAAGAATGGTATTCTATTCTTAATACAGCAGGTGCAAAGAAAATGGAACATAAAGAGATAGTTAAATTGTTATATGAAAAGCTTGGACTGTCCCGATGGTGGTCGCAGATGGTAATAATCCAGTATGAGCAGGACGTTAAAGGCAGAAAAAAGCACGAAAAACCTAAAGGCTTTCAGATAAGCCAAACCAAGACGCTTCAGTTTTCTGCATCGAAAGTTTTTTCTGTAATTCAATACCCTGCTTTGATGAATTCCTGGCTTAAGAATCCTGATTTTGCAATTATCAAGTCAACGAAAAATAAATCAATTCGCGGAAAGTGGGTTGATGGTAAAACAAATATCGAGTTTCAGTTTTACAAAAAGGATAAAATAAAGACCCAGTTAGTAATTCAACACAGCAAAATTTCTTCAGAAAAAGAAGCTGAAAAATTGAAGAAGTATTGGGAAAGAAATCTTAGTAGCCTCAAAATTTTTTTAGAAAAAATATAGAGTACAAAATGAAAGTTCTATTAGATCTTTGCGTTGTTCCGATTGGAGTTGGTGTTTCCGTCTCAGAATATATAGCTGCTTGCCAGCGTGTTTTAGAAAAAGCAAGGTTGAAACACGAAATGCATATGTACGGAACTAATATTGAGGGAGAATGGGATGATGTAATGGCAGCAGTTAAGAAATGTCATGAGGTTGTACATGAAATGGGTGCACCGAGAATTTCAACTTCAATAAGATTAGGAACCCGAACAGATAAAAAACAGACTATGGAAGAAAAAATTAAAAGTGTTCAGTTAAAAATTTCGAAAGATACAGTTGTTTAGTAATAAAACATGCTAAATCTTTTAATAATCGGATTTATTGCTTCTGCTCTTGCTCCTTTTATTTATAAAAGAACAAAAGATTATTTCGGATGGATTGCTGCATCTTTTCCGCTTTACATGTTCATTAGTTTCTTTCTGAAATACAATGAAATTGTATCAGGAAATGTTATTAAAGAAGCAACTACCTGGATTCCTTCACTTGGAATTAATTTTACTTTCCTGCTTGATGGATTAAGTCTTACCTTCGTTCTGATAATCACTCTCATTGGAACAGCAGTGTTTCTATATGCAGGCAGCTATATGAAATACTACGAACACACTGGAAGATTTTATTTATATATCGGCGTGTTTATGACATCGATGATAGGGCTTGTTCTTTCTGATAACATGATTACTCTTTTTGTGTTCTGGGAATTGACAAGCATTAGTTCATATTTATTGATCGGCTTCAATCATCATAAAGAATCATCAAGAAAATCGGCATTACAAGCTTTACTTGTAACTGGCGGCGGGGGACTCGCTTTAATGGCAGGATTAATTCTTCTCCAGCAAATCTCTGGTAGCTTTGAGATTTCTTCTTTATATAATATCCAGGATACGATTGTAGGTTCAAATCTATATCCTGCAGTTGTTATTTTGGTCCTGCTTGGTGCTTTCACCAAATCGGCACAATTCCATTTTCACTTCTGGTTACCAAATGCAATGGAAGCTCCAACTCCGGTAAGTGCTTATTTACATTC
>WOR8_10004967_pt1 | contig 17864 bp, 18 predicted proteins | sample DeeMarSeWOR38_10_FD_19890 | JGI IMG/M metagenome (IMG submission 19890)
ATCGTTGCCATTGGACAAGGTAAGGGAGGGTGCGAAGCCGTATTTTCGTCCGATGAGCAAGGCGGATCAGATAGGGAAGAAGTAATGCACCCGTATTATATTAAGAGGGCGGATCGGTTGAATCGTGAGCGGTTAGAGAGGCGTGTTATTCGTTCGGTTGTGTCTTGGGGGGATGTTATTGAGAAGCCTGTTCAGTCTGTTCCGGTCAAGGCGGCGGGTGCGCCGGCCGATTCGGTTATTGCGGTGAACGACACTATTGACAAATTAAGGGCGTTTGGCATATTTGGTTGAGCTTTTAGGAAACATAGTGTGGGAGGGTACGCACGTTGAGCGTTTAGCTGTTACGGACGCATTGGACGGCCACATTTTCAAGGAGTTGGACACGGGTGAGAGTTATATTCACCGGTCCGGGCAGTGGGAGTTTATCAATTTAGGTTTAGCGTTTATAAAGGCGACCAAGTCCGGCAGGGCTGTAACGGACAGTCAGGGCAACTGGGACATTGTGTTTGAAACGCCTTTTATTGACGATCAATACAGCATTGCGCTGAGTTGTGAGGACCCCGGGGGACCGCCGGGCGTGATCGTGTATTTTTATTCACGGCTTCCAAGCGGTTTTAGTGTTAAATCGAGGAATTTTGCCGGGGCTGTAAAGGGTGGTGTGGAGTTCAGTTGGTTGGCGACACGCGATTATAATCCATAGGAGGTGTATAGATGACGCTGGAGGAACTGGTTGAGTATTACATTGGTTTAGGGATAGACCCTGAGTGGGCCGAGGCGAAAGCGGCCAGGATATTCGAGAAGTTAGAAAAGGGCAAGAAGAAGGGCCGCGGTAAGAGCAAGTAGTTTTTTTTTAATTCTTTACCCGAACGAACGTTCGGTTGGGGGGTTTTATGCCGGCGAAGAGCAAGAAGCAGCGGCGTTTTATGGGTGCGGAGTTGGCGCGAAAGCGTGCCGGGAAGAGGACGAGAACGGGCATGAGCATTAAACAGCTGCGCGAGTTTGCAGGCACAAAGGAAAAGGGCTTGCCCAGAAAGAAGCGTAAGCGTGGGTAATTTAACGATATTAGACCGGGTGATGCGGCTGGAGTCCGCCGTAAGCTCTCTTCGTGCCGACCTGGACCTTGTCAAGAGCGGCCGTAGTGTCGAGAAGATCCGATACATAAAACAGCGCAAGAAGCGCGAGTTTGTGGCTGTTTGGTGCGAGGTGTGCGAGCGGAACGTGAACAAGCAGGGCATGGGCGGTCACAGAAAATCAAGGGAGCATGTGGAGAACCTTGGGAAAAAGAATCGAGATAGTGGAGCAGCCGAGGAATCATCGTGGGGACACGATGGTGGTCGAGCGGCCCAAGAAAAAGGGTGAGCGGGAGGTAGTTCGACCGCTTCGTCGCAGTGAGTATCGAAAAGAGCGACGCAGATAGGCGCGCGGAGTACCGGGCGGCGTATGCGACCTTTTTCTGGAAGCCGTACGACTGGCAGAAACGGGCGATCGAGTCTGTAAGAAACAAGACGACCACGGGTGTTATCGCGTCCAACAAGATCGGCAAGAGCTGTTTTGCCGTGAACGTCTTGATTTCGTGGGCGCTGGGTTACGAGCCGTGGAGTCCGACGACCAAGGACGACCCTGACGCAGTGCGTGTGCCGGGAAACCAGTATTACAAGCCGAGCTCTTTGGGCATAAAGCCGCCCGTGGACCTGATTTTAACGGGTGAGGACTGGAAGCTGCACATCGGCCGTGTTTTAGTGCCTGAGCTGAAAAAATGGGCACCCAGCGGGTGGTACACCACGAAAAAGAACGAGCAGGGTACCGAGTATTATTGGCAGTGGAACAATAAAAGCACGCTCACGATTATGAGTTACAGCCAGGACGACGATCTTTTCGAGAGTTTCAGGGCGCAGGGGGTCGTAATGGACGAACCGCCCCCGAAGAGCAAGTACAGCGCCATGAGCCGGGGGCTGCTTTTGGACTGTGGGAAAACCCTTTTGTCCCTAACACCCCTAAAGGAAGCGTGGATATTGGACGAGATTGTCCTTTCCGGAAGAAGGGACATCGGAATAATCGACGGTTTGAACATAACCGACAACCCGGAGCTTTACGGGAGCGATTTAAGGCTTTTGGAAGAGCTTGGCCTGGACGAAACCGAGCGGGAAAGGTTCTTTGACCTGCTGCTCTACGACGACAAGCCCAAGGGAAAGCCCGTTTCCGACCGCGGTTTTGCCGCCGAGAGGTATATCGAGGGACGTGTGAATAACCATGATGACATATCCAAACTGAAAATCCTGAAATTCATCAAGGATATTGACCCGTCCGACGTACCCCCGCGAGTGTTCGGCTCGTTTAAATCCCTAGTCGGACGGGTCTTAAAAGAATTTGACGAAAACATACACGTTGTAAAACCGTTCGATGTGCCTGTCGATTGGCCCGTGACCGTTATGATCGATTTTCACCTGAACACCCCCCAGGCGGTCAGTTATTGGGCGGTAAACCGGCAGGATATTAATTACTGCGTGGCGGAAACGTGGGAGAATTTAAGCGCGGAAGCCATTGGGGACGATATTGTCCGGAAAATGATAAAAAACGGCTGGAAAATCACCGATGCGTACATCGACCCGCTCTCAAAGGGCGATACGGCGTACATGCGGAACGCTTTAGGCACGAATTTAAGGGACACCTACTCGATTCTGGACGAAAAACTCAGCGCTCACGGCATAACCCTTCATGTCGCGTCTAAAGACAAGGAATCGGGGATAAGCAACATCAAGACCTGGCTGAAAGGGCCGAACGGCCTTCCGACAGCTTATATTTTCGACACATGCGACCGGCATTTGTACGAGACGAAGCGGTGGGTTTTCGATGACGACGGCAAACCGGGCAAGGAAAACGATCATTTCATGGAAAACTGGTACCGCTACACCCTTACGGGCGCAAGGTACGAGGATCACTTGATAAAACCGCTTCCGCAGAAAAAGCGCATGATGACGGGGGCATGGCTGGGGGCATAATTTGTACCTTATTATATAGGAAACCAAATGGCTGAAGGTGATACTTTTTATTTAATGGATGGCATAGCAATACCTATTCCGAGTGATGAAGAAATGCCAGAATTTAAAAAATGGCTAGAGAAAAATAAAATTGTGGAATTTATGCACCCTGACCAACATTATGATTATGTCGGTGCTTGGCGGTCAGGAATGAATAGGGGAAAAGAAGGTCATTTTTTTGATACTTACAAAACTCCCGGGCATCCGACTTTTTCCATAGAATCTATTTATTACAAAAAAGGTATGCCGGCAGGATATTGGAAAAATGACAAATACATACCAATAGGAAGATAAATTAGGAAACCAAATGGCTAAAGACGATGATTTCATAAGTGACGTTAAAGAACGATACAAGGAAGCCACCGACGGCTGGCGGCATATTTACGAGGCTGCTTCCAACGACATGAAGTTCGTGTACGACATCGACGAGGGGCAGTGGCCTGCCAATATCCGTGCACAACGGGAAACCGACGGCCGGCCTGTCATTACATCGAATAAACTTCAAAAGGTTCTAAGGCGCATCCGCGGTGACGGGCTGATGAACAGGCCGCGGTTGAAGGTCATACCCGCCGATTCCCAGGCCGATCCGCCGATGGCGGAGCTTTACAGCGATATTATACGGGAAATCGAGTACTTGTCCGCTGCCGACATTGCGTATGACACCGCCCATAACCACGCCATATCGTCGTCTGTCGGTTTTTTTCGATTAATTACGCAATTTTCAGATGATATGAGCTTCGACCAGGACATCAGGATAAAGAGAATAAACAACCAATTATCGGTTCATTTCGACCCTTACGCCACCGAGTTCAACCTTGAGGACGCAAAATACTGCTTTGTCGAAGACCTGATGGACAAAAAATACTTCCGGAAACGATACCCGGGTGCCGAAATTTCGGATTTTGACAGCACATCCGGGACCGTGTTCGGCGGCTGGATGCAGAAAGACAAGGTCAAGGTGGCGGAATATTTCTACAAAGACCCCGTTCAGAAAAAGATCGTGCTGCTTTCCACCGGGGAGATTGTTCCGGTCGATAACGAAAAGACCATAGAGGCTATCAGGGAAATGGGCGGCCAGGTCGTAAGAGAACGGATCGTCAACACGCATGTCGTGAGATGGTGCAAAGTGAACGGGTTCGAGGTTCTGGAAAAAAAGGTTTGGCCCGGAAAACACATACCCATCATACCGGTTTTCGGGGACGAAGTGGTTGTTGACGGCAAGAAATACTATCTTTCCCTGGCACGCGGTGCGAAAGGTCCGCAGCAAATGTATAACTATTGGGCCACCGCCGCCACCGAAACGGTCGCTTTGGCACCGAAAATGCCGTTTATTGTCGATCACAGGCAAATCAAGGATTTCGAGCAGGAATGGGACGAGGCCCACATGAGCAATAGGATGTATATCCGCTACAACGCCGTGCAGGGTCTTAATAAGCCCTCCCGGGAGCCGCAGGCGCAAATCCCGACGGGGATAATGAACATGATGCAGGCCACCGCTTACGACATCGAGGATCATCTGGGCGATTACCAGTCCGCAAAGGGCGAGGAGTCAAACGAAAGAAGCCGCGTGGCTATACTGGCAAGAGTCGAACAGTCCAACAAGGGTACATACCTGTTTTTCAATAATCGTACCAGGGCGATCATATATGCCGGTAGGCAACTGATTGATTTAATACCGAAGATTTACAACCGTCAACGGGTAATCCAGACCATGACCGAAACGGGCGATCATAATCGTGTGGAAGTGAACAAGCAGGTGCTAGGTCCGGACGGCAACCCCGCTGTCCAAAACGATCTTTCGGTCGGAAAATACGATTTAATCGCAACCGTTAGTGCGGAATTTGCTTCAAAGCGACAGGAAATGGTGCAGATGATGATAAACGCTATGCAGTACGCCGGGCCTGAAACCGCGCAGATTATTGCGCCGCTGATATTCGAGTACAGCGATTGGCCGGGCGCACAGGAAATAGCAGGCAAGATACAGCAGGCAATCGGAAGGTTGCAGCAACTACAAAACACGCAGGGAACTGCGTAATCCGGTAACAACCGAGGAGAGGGAAGATGGAAGAGGAAAAAACCCCTATTGAGGGAGAACAGGTAGAAACTGAAGGAACACCGTCTGAGGAAGTGCCTGCAGGCCCTAGTGTGCAGGAATTGGCAGACAAGCTGGAAAAAATGGAGCGGCGCACCCAATACTTACAGCGCAAGCTGGACAGTAAGGAAGCAAAGCCCGTTGCACCGCAGGAACCGAAGCTGCCGCCACGACCGACGATAGATCAGTTTGAAACAACGGAACAGTATGAGGATGCGCTGTTTAACTGGCGCGACACTATCAAGGCCCAGGAGGACGCCCGCACCCGCCAGCAAAAAGAGTATGATACAAGCGTGGCGGAATTTCAGCGTAAAGCCGAAACCATGCGGGCCAAGCACTCCGACTTTGACGATGTGATCGAGTCGCCGGTTTTCTCCCCGGGGATGCGTATGGCGATTTTAAACAGTGATAAAGGCCCGGAGCTGGCGTATTACCTTGGCCGGCCGGAAAACCGGGCGGTTGCTGAAAATATGCAGAACCTTTCACCGGAAAGGCAGCTTTACGAGATGGGCAAGCTGGAAAGCAAGCTGGAACTGGCGGCAAAAACCGCTGCCCGCCCTGACCCTCCCGAACCGATAGAACCTGTCGGCATGTCGGGTAATGTTCAGGAAAAAGACCCGTCTAAAATGACCACTGATGAATGGATGGCCTGGGATCGGCAGCGTATGCTCGAAAGACTACAACATAAACTCAAGCCGATATAAGGAGTATTGAAAGATGGCTAACACCATTAAAACCCTAAGTGACGGAGACATAACCCGAAAGGCGTTATCGATCCTTCACAACAACCTGGTTTTTACCAAAACCATAAATCGTGAATACGATGACAGGTTTGCAAGATCGGGTGCGAAGAACGGAGGTTCCCTTTTAATCAGGGAGCCGAACCAGTTCACCATCCGGTCGGGCGCGGTCATGGACACACAGGACGTGACCGAAAGAACCCAGACACTTACGATTGCCACGCAACGCGGTGTCGATATCAACTTTTCGTCCGTGGAGCTGACCCTGTCGCTGGACGATTTCGCGGAGAGAATTTTAGAACCCGCGATGGCAAGGCTGGCGGCGGAAGTCGATAAAGTAACGATTGCCAACTGTTACCCGGACGTTTGGAACGTGGCGTGGACAACCATTACCTCAAAACCCGCTCATGGCGATCTTTTAACCGCACGGGCGAAACTGGCCAAGGGGTTGGCACCGACTTCCGACAGGGCGCTCATGTGCGAATCGCTTCAGGCCAACTCGCTTATCAGCGCCGGCCTGTCTTTTTACAACCCGGCCAGTGAATTGTCACGGCAGTATTCAAGAGGGCTTCTGGGCGATTTCGCCGGTTTCAAGATGTACGAAACCGAGATGACCCCGACCCACACCAGGGGTACCGCCACCAACGTAACCCCGACGGTCGATCTGTCGGCGGGAACCACGTCCATCGAGGACGGTGTCGCTGTAATCGCCATGACCGCCAACCTGACGGCAACCTATTACCACCCGGGAGACACCTTCACGGTGGCAGGGCTGTACGCCGTCAATCCGGAAACCAAGGCGCGATACGGGCATCTTCAGACCTGGACTGTGACCGCCACCACGACCTGTAGTGCGGCCCTGAAGGAAATTCCTGTAAAACCGACCCCATATACGTCGGGTGCGTTCCAGAACTGCGATATAATCGCATCACACGCAACGGCTTCAAATGCGGTTATTTGCGCCACCGGTGCCGGAAACGACACCTGCGGAACCGCGGGTTCAAGTTATGTGAACGCCCTTGCATATCACAGGGACGCTTTTACGTTCGTGACCGCCGATCTGGAAATGCCGCACGGTGTGGACTTTGCCGCAAGGGAAGTTTACGACGGTATTTCACTCAGGCTGGTAAGACAGTACGATATTGTGAACGACAAGTTCCCCTGTCGTATCGACGTGTTGTTCGGGAGTAAGGCTATTCGGCCAGAATGGGCGTGTAGAATAATCGGATAAGGAGGCATTATGTCGGATTATATTGACCAAAAAAATGATGCCGGAACCGTATTGGGTCAGAAAACATCCTCCCTGATCGGTTTTTTCGGTATTACACCTGTCAATCAACCTGATGCCTTAACGTCAGAGCTGACAACGATTACCTACACGACCGCGACTACGTTTGCCGTCACCATCAACCCTGTCAGTGCGACAGGAGCTTTCGGTTTCGCCGATATTGATGAAGCAATGACGTTTATGACCGTTCTTGAAAACATACAGGTCAGAATCGGTGAAATGGAAGACAGGCTTCAAGAGTCCGGAATTATAGCGGGTGGCACCACCATCAGCGTTACGACATCCCTTGCCTTGGATTACGTCAGCAAGGGCGGTGATTCCGATGGAACCATATTCGGGCAGGCATCAACCGACTTGATCGGTTTCTGGGGCATTACGCCCTGTAACCAGCCTGCAACTTCAACGACCCCTCTTGGAACCATCGTTACCACATCGACGGTATCCACGACCACCTATGTTTACACAATGGCGGTGGCGGTGTCCGGTAGTGCGGGTTACGGGTTCGGAACAACGAATCAGGCGCAATCGTTCTTTGCGCTCATGCTGAACCTTCACACGCGGATACGGGAAGTTGAAACCAACCTGGTCGAGGTCGGCCTTATTGCCGGTGGAACCGGTATCAGCACCACCACATCTGCGGCCATCAACTATCTCGACAAGGGCAGTGACACCGGTACGATACTTGGTAAAGACTCTAGCGAAAAAATCGGGTTTTGGGGGACCACCCCTGCGAACCAACCCGCAGCACTGACAACCGCACTGACAACCATTATGGCGACAGTGTCTACAACCATGACGGCGGATTATGCGTTCGGTTCACTGGCGAACACCGTGGCTGTGGCATGTTTTGCCAACGCTACCGAAGGGGCGACTTTCTTTGCATGCCTGGCAAATGCCCAGACACGCATGACGGAAATCGAAACCCGAATCGAGGAGCTTGGCTTACAGGCATCTAGTTAAAACCTTTAACCGGGAGGGGTAAAATCCCTCCCGCAAGGGGGTACATGAAGGGGATTTTTATAACCGTTAGGACAGGTTCAAAGCGTTTTCCTAAAAAATGCTTGAAAAAAATCGTTGGGAAGTATGCTGTCGAGCTTGTAATCGATCGGGCTAAACGGTCAAAAACAGCGGATGAAATTGTTCTTTGCACCACACGGCTTTCTGAAGACGATATTCTTAGGGAAATCGCTCTTAAAAACAAGATCGGGGTTTATTCAGGGAGCGAGAATGACAAACTGCTTAGATGGCGTGGTGCGGCGGAAAAATATTTCATTGATTTTTTCGTAACTTTTGACGGTGATGACCTGCTGTGCGACCCGGGGTTGGCGGACCTTGCGTTCAAACAGCACGGCAAGACCGGTGCGGACTTTATACAGGCACCGCATGTGCCGACAGGGGCGTTTACTTACGGGATAGCAAAATCGGCACTGGACAAGGTTTGTGATATCAAAGGCAGTGACAATACTGAAAATATGGTTCCGTACTTCACTGATACGGGTTTATTCAAGGTGGAACCGCTTTTTGATGTCCCGCAAGCCCTACAACGGCCCGAACTCAGGATGACAATGGATTATCCTGACGATCTTACGTTCTTTGACAATATATATAATCATTTTCTGAATTTCACCCTTGAGGATGCAATCGAGTATCTTGACGACAACCCGGAAGTTGTTGAGATTAACCGGCACTGTCAGCAGTGGTATCTTCAAAACCAGAAGAAAATGCCAAAAGCGGTCCTGAAATGAAAATCCTGATCGTAATTTATGATAACGGCAGTTATATTCACTGGTTTCCTTTAGGTGCGGCCTATATCGCGTCGGTTCTCAGAAAAGTCGGGCATAAGGTCATGGTTTACAACAAGGACTTTTATCATTACCCGAAAGGGCATCTAACCCGGTTTCTGGACGAAAACCATTTTGATATCGTGATGGCGGGCTTTGTCGCAGGATACTGGCAGTACAGGGAAATATTAAACATTGCCGATGACATAAACGCTTCAAAAGACCGGCCTTTTTTCGTGCTGGGCGGTCATGGCCCGTCTCCCGTGCCGGAGTTCTTTATCGAAAAGACAAAAGCGGATGCGGTCGTTATCGGGGATGCGGAGGAAACCTTGGCGAAGGTCGGTGATCTTTCCGGTATTAGCGGTATAGCCTATAAAGACAACGGCAAGGTAATCATTAACCCGCGCAGGCCGGCACCTGACATCGACAGCCTCCCCTTTCCCGCATGGGATATGTTTCCCATGAATTATTACGCACTTATAAGAGAACCGCATATCAGGAACGACCAAAGGTGTTTTCCGGTCATAACGGCCCGGGGTTGTCCGTTCAAGTGCAATTTCTGCTACCGCATGGAACCCGGGGTGAGATTAAGATCGGTGGAATTGGTCAAGGAGGAAATACGCAGGCTGAAACAGTATTTCGGTATTACATACGTTGCGTTTCACGACGAGCTTTTCATGGTATCGTCCAAGAGGGCAATTGAAATCAGTGAAGCAATAGCCGATTTTAAGATCAACTGGAGTTGTTTCGGTAGGTTGAATTTCGCCACGAAAGAAACAATCAGGACAATGAAACGGGCCGGATGCGTTTTTATCGGGTACGGCATTGAAAGCATGGACGACGATGTCTTGAAAAACATGAACAAGAAACTCACCGTTGACCAGATCGAGAAAGGCATAGAAACCACCATCAGCGAGGGTGTAAGCCCCGGGTTCAATATTATATGGGGAAACATAGGCGACACGGAAAATAGCTTGCGAAAAGGTGTGGATTTCCTGTTGAAGCACAACGACCACTCACAACTTAGAACCATCCGGCCCGTTACGCCGTACCCCGGCTCCCCACTTTATTACAAGGCGATAGAAGACGGTCTTTTAAAGGGCCCGGAGGATTTTTACGCAAAGCATGTAAATTCCGACCTGTTGACTGTGAATTTCACCGACTTGCCCGACAGCGAGTTTTACCGGCTGCTGTATCACGCTAACAAATCGCTTGTGAGAGATTATCACGACTCAAGGATGGTTGAAAACATGAACAGCCTAAACAAGCTGTATTTCAAGAAAGACGTTTCTTTCAGGGGTTTGAGACAAACATGACCTGGAACCACGCATTAGAACAGAGATTTGCCGAAAAGTTCGGTGTAAAATACGCTATTGCCATGAACTCCGGCACCGCCACGCTTCATTCGGCGCTGTTGGCCGCAGGCATAAGGCCGGGGGACGAGGTGATTTCACCCGCCCTTACCGTTATCATGGACGCTACCGCAACGATTCATGCCGGCGCAAAGCCTGTTTTTGCAGACATCGACCCTATGACGTTCAATATCGACCCTTTGGATATTTCAAGAAAGATTACCAAAAGAACCAAAGCGATTATAGCGGTTGCGCTGTACGGGCTTCCACCGGATATGCAGTTGATAACAACACTTGCAAAGGATCACGATCTTGTCGTTATCGAGGATAACGCCCAGGCGGTCAACCCGGATTTCGGGCTTAAAGGCCATTTTGCCAGTTACAGTTTTGAAACCACCAAGCACATATCCTGCGGAGAGGGCGGGATGCTGATAACAAACGACCCGGTCATGGCGCAAGCCGCAAGGAAGTTCGCCGGGCATGGCTATAAAAGCCTGACCGCTTCAAGGGGCGGTGTCGACAGGGAGATTGTTCAAAGCCCGGACTACAAGCGGCATGACACCATCGGTTATAACTATCGGCTGAACGAATTAAGTGCGGAACGGGTGTATCATAAGATGAACGAACTGAACGAACTGATAGCCATGAGACAGTATTCGGCCCGCTGCCTGCTGGACGTGATCGATAAGTGCAATTACCTCACACCGCAGTTTGTGCCGTCGGGATACCCGCACTCATATTACACCCTTGCGGCACTGTACGACGGCCCGGTGACGTGGCACGAGTTTAGAAAAGCGTTTATTAAAAACGGCGGGGACGGTTTTTACGGGGCGTGGAGCGTGCCGTATTTGGAACCCGCCCTTGAAATGTTCGATGGGAACTGCCCGGTGGCTGAAGAAATCCAGCCGAAAATCATGCAGTTTAAAACCAATTATCAGAACATGGACATTGCCAAGCAGAAAGCGCAGGCATTAAGGAAAACCATAGCCGAGTTATGAAGATTTTAGCCCTATACCCCAACGCGCAGGGATATTCTAGAATACCGACCGGTATGGCGATTATCGTGACCGTTTTATCAAGGCGGCACGAAATAAAAGTGTTCGACACCACCTTTATGGCCAAAGGAAACGTCGATAACGATATTCGTGAAGAAGCCCTCCTGGTCAAGAAAACCACGTTTGACTATGGGTACGAAGGGTTAAGTGTTGAACAGATAAGCGACCGCTTGAACACCTTATTATATAGAAGCCGTCCGGAACTGATGATTGTCACCCTGGTTGAAGACAATTACCGGTTTGCCAATACTTTAATGGGATCGGCAAAGAAAGCCGTCCCCGGGCTGAAAATACTTGTCGGGGGTCCGACACCATCGGCAGTTCCCGATATCGTGATTGAAAATCCGAATATCGATTATTTAATACAGGGAGAAGGGGAAGAAGCGGTAATTGAGTTTTGTGAAGGGCTGAACGAAAGCACGAAAAACCTTTGGACAAAGGAGTTTCATAATCCTTTACGACCGTTTATCGACATGGACACGATCCCGTTTCAGGACTTTAGCTTCTGGGACAGGCGGCATTTAATCAAGGCGTATGACGGCAAGATTTACCGGACAGGGTATGTCGAAGCATCAAGGGGTTGCCCGAACAGATGCACATATTGCGTAAATCATGCCATCAGGAAATCGTTGAAATCATGCGGGAATTATTTTCGTAAGAAAAGCTACGATAAAGTGATAGCCGAGGTCGAATACCAGATGCGCTTTGACGGTATTGAAAGGGTAGTGTTCTGTGACGATAATTTCCTGTTTCAGCGAAAAGACTTTCATATATTCGCTGATATGTGGAGAGAGCGCGTGAACCTGCCGTACTGGATCACGACATCGGTTGAGCATATCACACCTGAAAATTTAAAACAGTTAAAAGAAAGCGGGTGTGACGGTGTTGGCTTTGGTGTGGAACACGGTGACGAAAGTATCCGGAAAAGGGTGTTACTCAGGAACGTGTCAAACAAGAAAATACTGAAAACTTTTTACATGCTGAAAAACATGGGCATAAGATCCACTGCGAACTTCATGTTCGGTTGGCCTTACGAAACGAAAACCGACATTAAAAAAAGCGTGGAGTTTATGAAACAGCTCGACCCGGACAGTATCGACGTTTCGTTTGTCGCGCCGTATGCCGGAACTGACATTTTAAGGTACGCGCAGGAATTAAACCTTATCGATACGGACGATGCCCCGGGGTTTAACGGCATGGCAAAGGAGGTTTCGTTCAGGGAACACGCGGTTATATACAACCCGAACTTTCCAGGAAAACGAAAGATAAGCGATTATGTTCGACATTGATTTTTACAGGCAGTTCAGCACATTGACTTACACGGGAGACGTGTTTTCAGCACTGGAAAGCATCCGCAACCCCGACCCGGTTGTTTACAATATCGAAACAACCAATGCGTGCAACATGAAGTGTCAGATGTGTCCAAGGACGACCATGATGACGCGCCCGGTGGAAACCATGAAGCCGGATCTGTTTGAGAAAATTATCGACCAGATCGAGCCTTTCACCGAGCAGCAGTGGGATATGTGGCGGCAGTTCGTGTATGCCCGCTACAAGATCGCACCGTTTGAAATGAACGAAAACCATTTTTTTCTTTACGTCATACCGCAGGTCATACAGCTTCACGGTTACGGAGACCCGCTTCTCGACAAGAACATGGCAACGTATGTGAAAATGTTGTCGGAAAGAGGGCTTAAATCTTACTTTAGCTGTAACCCCGCCAATATAAACGTGGAAAAGGTCGGGGAAATGATGGCAAACGGCCTAGATTATATCAAGTTTTCCATTGAAAGCGTTGATGACAACGAACACAAGCAGATACGGGGAAGCGCATCGAACTTCACCGAAAGCTACAAAAAAATACTGGAATTGTTGAATATAAAGCGGGATTTCAGGCACGGCACCGTGATTGTTATAACCATGCTGGACCTTAACCGGAAAAACCAGGCGCAGGGATATCTTGAGCTTAACAGGATGTTTGCCGACAAGGACGTTTACATATACCTTAAATCAGAAGACACCCTTTGGTATCGCAAGGTGTATCACCCGACCAAGTCGATTCACTGGTCGGAGCCTTGCAAGCACCCCTGGATGTCAATGACAATCAAGTCAAACGGTGAAGCGGCAATGTGCATGGAGGATTACAATAACGAGATCGTCCTTGGGAACGCAAAGACGGAATCGTTAAAGGATATCTGGAACGGTGAAAAATACGTTGATTTCAGAAAACAACACATTAAGAACACGAAAGGTATCAGATGTTCGGATTATTGCGAGATGGGTACAATCGGAAAGTTTATCTGATTGCCGAGATAGGAATTAACCACTCCGGAGATGTTCAGATCGCCAAGAAATTAATCGACGCGGCGTTTGCCACCGGCTGGGATTGCGTGAAGTTTCAAAAACGCACACCGGAGATATGCGTGCCGGAATCTCAAAAGAACATGCTTAAATCAACCCCTTGGGGGGAAATGACCTATCTTGAGTACAAAAAGAAAATAGAGTTCGGGCAGGAAGAGTTCGATTACATAGACGAGTACTGCAAACTGAAGCCAATCGATTGGACGGCTTCCGTGTGGGATCTTCAAAGTGTTGATTTCCTTATGAAATATAATGTGCCGTTCATTAAGATACCGTCGGCGCACCTTACCAATGACGATCTTTTGACACGGGTTGTGCGTACCGGGAAACCGATTGTTGCGTCAACAGGTATGAGTACGGTCAATGAAATCGATCATGCCGTTGAAATATTAAAAGGCTCCGACTTTATGCTGATGCACACCAACTCCGCTTATCCAACCCCTCCGGAAGACTTGAACCTGCGAACCATTACCTTTTTAAACGACCGTTATGATTGCCCGGTGGGATACAGCGGCCACGAGTACGGGCTTGACCCGACTGTTATGGCGGTGGTTTTAGGTGCAAAAGTGGTTGAAAGGCATATTACGCTGGACCACAAGATGTGGGGAACCGATCAGGCAGCAAGCCTTGAGGTTCACGCAATGGATATGCTTCGTAAACGAATCAGGGAGGTCGAGCTGTGCCTTGGAAATGGTGTAAAAACCGTGGCGGAATCTGAAAGACCGATACGGGAAAAACTAAGGGGGGGATAATGAAGTGTTATCTTTGCGGGGGGGAAAAACACAAAAAGCGGCCCGGGTCCGTCAGGGACAACCCGGAGCTTGCCATAAACGAGTGCGAAACATGCGGGCTTGTGTTCCTGCAACCGGACAGGAAAACGAACTATGAAACCGGGGAAATGCACAGCGGGAGCATGACATTGACTATCAACCAATGGCTGCAGTTGTGCGACAAGGACGATGAAAGGCGCTTTAAGTTCCTGAAGGACACTGTCGTCAACAGGGACGTGCTGGATTTCGGGTGCGGGCCAGGCGGTTTTTTAATGCGCGTGAAATCACTGGCGAAAAGCGTGACGGGCATAGAGCTTGAAAGCCGGACACAACCGCATCTTTTGGACCGTGGTATTAAAACGGACTATGAAGGAAAGTACGACCTGATTACCGCTTTTCATGTAGTTGAGCATCTTGAAAACCCTGCGGAAAAACTAAGGGAGCTTTCAAAACACCTAAAGCCTGACGGCAGGCTAATAGTGGAGGTGCCGAACGCAGACGACGTGCTTTTAACCCTGTACGAAAGCGAAGCGTTTTCAAGGTTTACATATTGGAGTTGCCATCTTTACCTCTTTAATGCAAAGACGTTGGCGATGCTGGGGGAAAAGGCCGGCTTAAAAGTCGATTATATCAAGCATATTCAGCGATACCCGCTTTCCAACCATTTGTATTGGTTGGCAAAAAGCATGATGGGCGGTCATTTGGAGTGGGAATTTCTTGACAGCGATTTTCTGACAACAGCTTACGAAGCGCAACTTGCGGCTATCGGAAAGACCGATACGCTGATCGCGGGGTTTAAACATGCCGCTTAGATTGAAATTCGATGCCAAACCGATTGTGAGTTCCAGGGAAATTAAAAAGAACGTCAGAAACTCCCGGCGGTATCTTGAGGTTCACTGGCGCGTGGCATGTTATCCGCCGTGCATTGTCGCCGGGGGAGGGCCGTCACTGGCAAACAACCTTGACAACCTTAAAAGGTTTGAGGGCGACATATTCGCTATAAACGACACTGCCGGGTATCTTTCGGACAACGGTATTTCCTCCTACTTGTTTTCGATAGACCCGACGGACGTGCTTTTCAAGATCGGACCATTAGTAAAGGGCGCGATATTCGCATCTAGGGTTCACAGGGAGCAGTTCAAGCAGTTTCACCGGGCGGATGTCAGAAAGTTCAACCTGAACGAAGACTCCCCGAAAGGTGGCACCGAGGGGGGGCCGACCAGCGTGTGCCGTGCGCCGCACCTGCTGTTAAGGATCGGTTACACGGGAGTTCTTTTTATCGGTTGCGAAGGGTCTTTTTACGACAAATCACACGCAACCGGCCTGTCGGAAGCTGCCAGCATGAACCTGATGGTTGTTGACGCGGGCGGTATTCAGTACCTTACAAACGCAGCGTTTATCATCCAGTGCGAATACCTGGCGAAAATAATAACCAAGCATCCGCACCTGTTTATGAACCTGTCCGGCGGGTTGTTGGATGCTATGCTGAAATATCCCGACACATGGGAGGTTGTGGCGGTTGGCGAAGACTTGAAAGCACAGTACGAGGCGGCGGGTGCAAAAAACGTGTGGACCAAGGATTACGATATAAGAGAACACAAGATGTGGGTGCCGCGGTATGGCAATTAGAATTAATATCTTAGCGCGGGGAATTGCAACCCCGGAAGAGGTCAAGGAAAACACCAAACTGTCAAAGGGATATCCCCGGGTGGAATGGGCTGTTTACGAATATCCCGTTTGCGCCGTGGTCGGCGGTGGCCCTTCTGTCAAAAAAAGACTGGACGAGCTTAAAGAGTTTAGGGGAGACATATTCGCTATAAACGATACCGCCGGGTATTTGTCCGATAACGGCATATCCTGTTATCTTTATGCCATAGACGTTACAAAAACACCCTACCGGATCGGGCCGCTTGTAAAAGGCGCAATATTCGGGTCGAGGGTAAACCAGGTCCAGTTCAAGCAATTTAAACGGGAACAAATACGAGTGTTTGACCTGGTCGAGGAAGACCAGATAAACGGCATAGAGGGTGGGCCGACCGCAGCGTGCAGAACCCATCACCTGTTTTTAAAAATGGGGTATAAGGGCGTAAAATACTTTGGTTGTGAAGGATCGATTGTAAGGGAAGCAACCCACATAACAGGCTACAGCGAAGCGGCGTACAACTGCATGATAATTATCAGCGCCGCCGGGGTGGAATATTTAACGAACGCAGCCTTTATGATGCAAAGCGAGTTTCTGTCAAACATTATTCGGGAACACAAGCGGTTTTTCTTCGATGCTTCCGGCGGCCTGCTTCGGGCAATGATAGAAAACCCGGAGACCTGGGAGGTTGTGGCGGTCGGGGACGATCTCAAGGAACGATTTCCGAACAACGGCGAAATGTGGAACAAGAAATACAAGGGAGAATTTAATTCATGGCAACTACGACGGCAACGGCAATCATAGATTCGGCGTACATAAAGGTGGGGATTGACGCACCCACGACCGCACAAGACACAACGGGATTTACCGCACTTAAAAACCTGTTCGAGTTCGTGGGCGCGGACAATAAAATGCACGTCGTGACAAGCGAATCGTTTTCGCTTACGTCCGCTATAGCGGAATACACGGTCGGCCCGGGCGGTGACTTTGATACAATTAGACCAGTGGCTGTAAACAGTTGTTACCTGCGAAATTCCGATAATTACGATTTTCCGGTGACGGTAATGGCGTCAAAAGACTACAACAGGATTTCGTACAAGTCGTTTGACGCAAGGCCCACTAAATTATACTTTTTGCCCGAATACCCGCTGGCAAAGGTCATATTCAACCACGCCACCACGACATCGTACACGGCGTACTTCGAGTTTTTCAGGAACTTTACGATCATTGCCAGCACGACCGCAACCATCGGTCAGGCTTTGTCCATGCCGGAAGAGTACAAGGAGTTTTTAGTGTATAACCTTGCAATTGCTCTCGGTGAGGATTTCGACAGGAAAATACCGGAAACGGTTATACTAAAAGCCGAAAGAACACGCAATGTGATCGACAGGCTGAACGCCTCTTCGCGGAAAGTGCCGCTTTCAAGGTTCAGAATGGAAGGAATGGGCGGGACCGGTAGAAGCGGGTACGACATTACCATAGACGAGTATGTAGGATGATAATATGCCAGATAGACGAACAAGCCACAAGGAAATTCCGCTTTCAGGCCGATTAATTACAGCGGAACCAGCATCAATCGGTGAGAACTTTCAGACATTAAAAAACCTGCGGTATACCGATACCCACCTGAAAGGCATCGGCGGCATGACCAAGATCAACACCGCCGTTATGAACGCGACCTATCTTAAAACCAGAAGTGCGTTTCATTTCAGAAAATCTCAGCCGGCCGAAAGCCATGTCCTGGT
>WOR8_10008357_pt1 | contig 17852 bp, 15 predicted proteins | sample DeeMarSeWOR38_10_FD_19890 | JGI IMG/M metagenome (IMG submission 19890)
GGCTGATCCAGGATGGCCAAAGGACAAGCGGCGGCGTCTTCTCTGTCAGCGACGAGGGGTATGGCTCGCTGTGGATTTCGTCTCCCGAGCCCCTCGCCACATATTCAGCTTTCGGCATCACCATTGAGCCTGCCGGAGGCAGTCCTGGACCTACGGGCGACAAAGTCTTGGGCAGCCCCCTCTAAGCACTTGTCCCTATGATGTCCCCTCGATAACTGGTGAACGTATCGGGCTGGAGAGTCAGTCTCCTGGCAAATCCTCAACCTCTACTGCCCGTGAGGTTCGCAGATCACATTTACCGCTCGAGTCGATCCTGACCTCATGCGTGCCGGGTGATAGTGCACGTATACCCGACGCAGGAATTCGACATTTTCGTATAGGGTCTGTTCCACCTGGCAGGCGATCTCGTCGCCAGCTTCCACGCTCAGCGAACCGTCGACGCCGATGGTAACGTTGACCACCAGATATGGCCCAAACCGATGGGCATGGATCTCATCAACCTGTTTTACGTCTGGAATGCCGCTCAACAGTTCGGCGATTCGCTCAGCCAGTGCTTCTCCAGGCACAGTGTCCATCAAGTCCGAGGCTGATTCGCGCAGAATCTCGATGCCGGTGCGCAGGATCACCAGTGCGACCAGGGCCGCGGCTAGTGGGTCCACCCACGGATAGCCCATACGGCCGAGCAGAATACCGATAGCCGCCGCTGTGGCAGAATATACGTCGTTGCGATGGTCATAAGCCAACGCCAATACAGCAGGGTTCTTTATCTGGCGCCCGGTCCGAGAGGTCCAGAAGGTCAGCCCCAGCTTGACGGCTATGGTCAGCAAGGCCACCCACAAAGTGACCGTAGCAGCCCCCTCGAAGTTGCTCTCGCCAATCAGCAGCTCGTACACACTGTTAACTGCATTCCAGAAAATGGCGATCGCAGTGGTGATGACAAACGAGCCTACGATCACCGCAGCAATACTCTCCAATTGGCGGTGGCCGTAGGGGTGCTCGGTATCGGCCGGCTTGCGGGCCAGCCTTATGAAGACACTGACCACAAGATAGTAGGCTACATCAGATGTTGAGTTAATGCCGTCGGCCAGCAAAGCCGGGCTGTGGCCTAAGATTCCGATACTCGTTTTCAGCGCGGCCAGAAGAATATTGGCTGCCAGTCCAACGTTGACAGCCAGAGCGCTTTTGCGCTCTCTTTGCTTTGGATTCACTGCTCTCGAAGCCTCCTCGGGTTTAAGCACTGGGAAAATCAAGGAGGCTTCGGAACATTGAGAGTGCTCTTCAACCCCCCTCTGGATGGATCTGTATTTGTTCGGGGAATCCTGCACGAAATCCGACGGTTAGTCAAGTCCTCAACTGCCTCAGGATGCCTTCTTTGTAGATTAAATTGATAGAACAAATCCGAAATACCTTTGAGTGCGTATATATAGTTGAACGCTGCACATAGAGTGATGCGCATCCTCTAAGGCAAGTCAAATCCAACCCAGAATTGAAAAAGGAGAATGACTGTGAAATTCCGTGTCGTATTGCTGTTCTTGCTTATCGCCCTAGTCGCTACTGTGGGTACTGCTGCCGCTGCACCTCCGGATACCCGTAACTTTCGCGCCCATGTGAACGGAGACGGTGCCGGGGTAGAGAGCCTGGGCCAGGGACAAGCCATCTTTCAATTCAGCACAGATGGTGATGGATTGTACTACAAGCTCATCGTAGCCAACATTGAAAATGTCACTATGGCGCACATCCACGTAGCGCCACAGGGCCAACTTAACGGCCCGCCTGTGCTGTGGTTGTATCCCGATGCGCCACCGCCCCAGTTGATCGAGGGTCGATTCGACGGCGTGCTGGCTGAAGGTGTTGCTACCTCAGGCGATTTGGTGGGTCCGCTGGCTGGGGGGTCATTTGATGACTTGAAGATGGCAATAGATGAGGGTAGGGCTTACGTCAACGTCCACACTACCCAAAATCCTGGTGGCGAGATTCGCGGCACGATCCATTAATCATCGCAGCCTTGTGATCGGTCAACATCCGCCTTGCCGTGCTTGTGCATGGGGTCTCCTCATGCAACACGGTTGAGTGATAGTGGTGCAATGAGATCGGGGGCGACGCTCACGTGCGTCGCCCCCGGTTGTGTATGGCAGTGGCGCTCTGCCCGACACGGGCGTTGTCGTCACCCGATGCACCAGCACCCTGTTACTTGCACCGGCTGGCTTGGTGCTGCCCTGGCTCGCCGGGTGCGATGATCCTCGAGCCAAAAATACTGCCTGGCGTATTCTTGCTTTATACATCCACTTAATCTATTATTGCGTATTATTATTTGAAGTGGGTTGCGTGCGGGACCGCCAGGGGGCGTGGATGATCCGGCGCGTTGTTGGTTCGCAGGAAGTCAGAAGATGAAAGGGGGTGAGGCCAGGCAAGGGATTCTCTGATCATAGAGCTGGCTTTGGGTTCAACCACTTAATGTCTCACAAGAGGGAGGTAACAATGAGACAAGTTCGCAGATTGTCGACTTCACTACTAGTGCTACTCGTGCTTCTTACACTCACCGTGTCCGTTGCTTTGGCTGCCCCACCCGCCCAGGATCCTGAAAATGGTAAGGTCCTCTGGGAGCAGAGCCTCTGCAAGAACTGCCATGGAGAAGCGGGCGAGGGGATGTGGGCCGGGCCGTTGGCGGGTAGCGAGAAGATCGCGGATGAATGGATCTCCCAGGTTCGTTCACCGCGCAACCGCATGCCACACTTCTCTCCCGAGCAAGTCTCCGATGAGATGATCGTAGACATGCACGCCTATCTAACCACTCTGACCAAGCCGGAGAGTTTCGCCCCCGCCGATGCTGGTTTGCCTGCCGATGCGCCTGCTGGCCAGCAGCTATTGGTTGAGAAGAGATGCGTGGCCTGCCACGGGACCACCGGGCCGCTCAGGGGCTTTGAGTCTCGGGGGGAAACGCCCACAGCGGAGGCTGTACTTACACAGTTACGTACGCCCAGACAAAACATGCCTATGTTCACCGTTGAGCAAGTCAGTGACGATGAGGCTGCCCTCATCGCCGAATTCATGGCTAGCCAAGTGTCACCGGCCAGCCTGCCCGCAACGGGGAGTTCTGGCTCTATCATCTTGCTGGTGGCTTTGATGCTGCTCGGCGGTGCGCTTCTGCTGATTGGGATCGCCTTTAGAGGTCTTTTAGCACGCTCGTAACTCACTACCAGAGGGGAGCGCTGTATTGGCAGCGCTCCCCACTTTCTCGGATTTGAGGCAGGCTGTCACATGGAGTTTATCACTCGCTTAATTAATGCGCTCATAGAAGTTCATCCTCTGCACAGCATGACGGTGCACTTTCCCATCGCTCTGACCGGTACAGCGTTGCTCTTCCTTGTGCTGGCTCTCTGGCGGCGCAGCGAGGTGCTGGAACGAGCCGCTTTTTACCTAATCGTGCTCACTGCTATCAGCACCGTCGTGGCGGGACTCACAGGTTATCGCGACTATGTGGTCCGCTTCGAAGGTGAGGCCCCCTTGGTCAACGTGAAGATATTTCTGGCGGTTACTCTACTGGTGCTGACAACAGCTACCGCCGTTGGCCGCTGGCGACATTCGGAATTTCTCTGGAAACCATCCACAATGGTGCTGTACTTATCAAGTTTTGCGGCCAGTTTTGCCTTGGCCGCGGTGCTCGGTTTTCTGGGTGGTGTGATCTTGTACGGGTTTTAGGGGGCCATCGTGACTGACTCGTTCTGGAAGACCGAATCCACGGTACCGCGCCGGGAGCGCGTGACCTGGCCATCACTGGCCCAGACACTGCGCCAATTGGGGATTATGGTCCTGGTCGGCATATTGTGGGCTGCTCTATTCTTTGGATATCTGCGCCTGACGGGTGAGCCAGCCGAAGCGTCGCTCAGTGATGAGCCCGCTTCGGTCGCTGCAGTAGCTACCCCAACCGATGTCCCGACCCTGCAATCTGCCGATGCCTCGGCTCCGACAGCGGTAAGCGCCACACCGACTATGAGTGCTCCAACGCCTATACCCTCCACACCTCCAGGGCCCACTCTGACCGCGACGCCTGAGCTGACTACAGGCGAGATGCTTACCCCTGAACCCGAGCCGTCGGCCACGTCCACCGAAGCACCTGCTCCCTCCCCCACGCCGACTGAGACTCTAGTGCTTCCCACGAACACGCCCGTGGCTACTGAAGACACCTCAACGGTCAGTTTCGCCGGGGACGTATCACCTATTCTTCAGAGGCGCTGTGTGAAATGCCATGGGGGCGAGAGAACCGAGGAAGGGCTGATCCTGAGAACCTATGCCGACGCGATGGCCGGGTCGTGGAATGGCCCGGTGATCGAACCCGGAAGCGCAGAGGAAAGCTTCTTGGTCGAGCAAATCGTTTCCGGCAAAATGCCGAAGCGGGAACCACGGCTATTGCCTTCGGAAATCCAGGTCATAAGCGATTGGATTGACGCTGGTGCGTTGGACAACTGACACCAACGCGTCTCCCTGTCTCCGATTCGGTCGGCGGAATCCAAAGGTCATTATGCCTGTGACCATCGGTTCAAAACAACAAGGGTGGTGCCGAGGCCTTCCTCAGGGACCACCCTTGCTCATGGTTCAATGCTGGCGTCAGAGGCCAAGCTCATCGGCTACCCAGCCGATGCCTAGTGCCTCCAGCTTAACACGGGTGGGATAGCCCGTCTGTGGGTCCCAGCCACACATAGCGTAATAGGTTTCAACTGCCCGCTGCCACTCGTCCTGGTTTATCACGTAGCCGTCGGATGGGCCTCCTTTTAGAGGAACCTCGAAGAACTTCTTGGGCAGCGTGTCAGCCTCGCGGCCGATCCCTTCGCGCGCGTTGAAAGCCCGCATCATGTTCAACCGGCGCTCACCGACTTGCATCAACTCGTACAGACTTACGTTCCAGCCCGTCACTGCCTGGGCAGCTTCCACCAACTGGTTGGGCCCGTAGAGTTGCCAAGCCGGGCCGTAAACGAACTGGCACACATTGATGCTATCCATGGTGCTGTACATATGTTGCGTGATCATAGCATAGCGTACCATCTCCTCGTTGAGCGCCAGGTCCGGCTGGGGATCGTGCAGGCCGAGTTGTGCCATCCGCTCTGGATAATCGCCGTAACTCGGGTCATGCTCGTGCGATTGATGATCGGCGCCGAAAGGATTGACTGAATATATCAGGGCCAGCGTGCGCTTGGTTTGCGGCATGTGGGCCGGCGCTTCCTGGTTCTTGCTGGTGATTAGGAACTCCTCGGTACCCCGACCGATTTTGGCAGCCGCATGGGCTGAGCCTTCGGCCAGGATGTTACCGATCCCTTCCCGCTTGGCGATCATCTCCACCATGTTGACCATCGCCTCAGCGTTGCCGTAGCGTAGCTCTATGCCCCCCGTGTCTTCGACCGTGATGAGCTCTTCTTCAAAGCACTCCATAGCCCAGGCAATTGTTGCTCCACACGAGATGGTATCCACGCCGTACTTGTTGCACAGCTCATTGGCCTTCGAAATGGCAGCCAGGTCGCTGACGCCACAATAATTGCCGAAAGTGGAGGTGGTCTCATATTCTGGACCCCCATAATGAGGGTCGACCTGGTATGGCCCTTCAGTGATCTCCACCACTCGTTTGCAGCGGACGGTACAGGCGTAGCAGGTATCCCGTCCATAGCGATCTTGCGCTCCCTCGTCAGCGCCCTTCAAAACGGTGTCGTACATCGTGGTGCCGTCAATAGCCTCCCAATCATCGAAGACACCGCTTGTGAAGTTATAGGTAGGCAGCCCACCGTCCACCTGCTGAGAGCCCGTGGTTTCGGCGGTTCCATACTTGCCCAACCCGGCTACATCAGAGTCTGGTACGTTGGTGGCTCCCCAGCGGGCTAGTTCATTCAGCGCCTCTTTATCGGCTATGGTCGGCTTGCTGGTTCCCCGCACAGCTATGGCTTTTAGATGCTTGGAGCCCATCACGGCGCCCATTCCAGTACGTCCGTTGGCCCGGTTGCTCATATTGATAAGCGCCGCGAAACGTACCCCCTTCTCTCCGGCCGGGCCTACCTGTAGCACCTCGATCTTGTCGTCGCCTAGCTCCTCTTTGAGGGTGGCCTCGACCTCACCGGTGATCCGGCCCCACAAATGACTGGCGTCGAGCAGTTCCGCCTGACCGTCGTGGATCCATAGATAGACCGGCTTTGGGGCTTTACCCTTGATGATAATAGCGTCGAAGCCCGCGAATTTCATCTCGGCCGGAAAAAAGCCGCCGCACTGTGAGTCGCCAATGCAGTCCGTCAGTGGTGACTTGGCCACCGAGGTCATTCGGCTCTGGCCGGAGATGGGCGTACCCGTCATGACACTCAGGCACAGAGCCAGGATGTTGTCCGGTCCCAGCGGGTCGGCCCCAGCTGGCATCTCTTTGAGCAGATAGTAAAGTCCCATCGCACTACCGCCCATATATTTGCGGTAGAACTTCTCGTCTGGTTCCTCAACGCTGAGATCCCCCGTGGTCAAATTGACGTGCAAGATCCTGCCGTTGTACCCGTATGGCATAAGGAGTCCTCCTCTTGGCTATTTATCCTCCGCCGATAATGGTGTAAATCGCGACTTGGTCACCATCTTGGAGAATGTGTGTTTCATCCGGCTTCTGATTGCCGTTGAGCGAGACGATAACTCGTCGTTTGATGCCTATTTGGCTGATCAGGTCGCCGATGGTTGCGCCATCCTCCAGATTGATGCTGGCCCGTCCCTTGGCTTCGGACGGGAGATGGTCACGCAATATACCGTGCAGATGTACGTTTACCTGCAAATAGTCACCTCCTTGCCAAACGTGAATTCACTTATACCAGGTATCTGCCTTCGTCAATCAGAGTCTTCCCATCTACCACCAACGTCGGTTGGCCGACGACGCCATCGATGTGAATGGGAGCAGGGTTCGCCCCGCCATAGCTGGGTGAGGCGTTGTCGCCGATGGCTACGTGGATAGTCCCCATCACCTTTTCGTCAGTCATCAAGTTGCCAGTGAGGCGGGCTTCAGGATTGGTGCCAATGCCCAGTTCGGCAATGATGCGGCAGTTCTCACCGTGTTCCAGTTGCTCCCCGTACTCGATACGGCGCAAAAGCTCTTGTGCCTCGGCTCCTCCTTCAATAGCAACCACTCGCCCTTTCTCAAAGATCATACGTACCGGCTGCTGCACGACCAGCTCTGGAAAACTCTTATCCACGACCAGCACACCTTCAGCGCTGTCCTCCAGTGGGGCGACGAAGCACTCCCCGGCTGGCAGATTGCCAAATTGGCCGGGATGATGGATCAATCCGGTGTCTTCTTTAATATCCCGCCCGGCGATCGAGCAAGTGAGTTCCGTGCCCAGAGGGGTGGTAATTTGTACCTGGTCCTTGCCTTGCAGATGTGTCTTCAGCCGCCGTGTGATGGCTGCGATTTCCTTGTAGTCAGCGCTCAGCTCGTTTTCCAGAATCAAGTCGTCCAGCTGTGCGCCGTAGCCTACGCGCGTACCATTCTCGCGACAGGTGCGCCAGAAAGCAAGTCGGCCTGGCGCTTCTTCAGATGGTACGTGGGAATAGAACACCATCGTCGCGTCGACCTGCGACGCCACTTGGTGTAACAGCGGTGGATACTCCACTAGGGGGCGTTCAGCGTCAGAAAGTATATAAGTCCACACTTGCCCAGGGTTGGCAGAGAGTATTTCGGTCATCAGGCATTCTCGCATCTGGACCATAGGTTGGTCCGTGATGAGTAGCACCTTCTCACCGGCTGAGATTTTCATACAGGTATGCACGATGTTTGCAGCCCACATAGCGGATCTCCCTTCTAATCTTGGAAGGTTGGAAGGACGGAAGAGCGGGTAATTGACAACCACAGGCCTTCCGGTCTTTCAGTGCTCCAATCGTCCAGCCATCAACTGATGGATGCCGCGCCACCTCCGCGGCGACGCCAGATTGGGTACGGAATATACCATACTCCGACTTGGGTTGCCAGTCGGGGACACCCTCACATCTCCCTATAATTATCCCTTCATCCGTTCTCCTTGTTCTTCGTTGGTAAAAATCCAACCTACAACCTCGCCGATGTTCATTTGGGGCTCCAACTGCCAGGTAGCCGGATTGGCCATTGAGCGGCCCCAGCGAGAGCTTGAGTCAAAGTCGGGGCCGGGCATACCCCCTGCTTCGGATAGGATGTTGATCACGCGTGTCCTCCAGCGGGCCATATTGCTGACGCGCAGGTCAATCCACTCGGTCTCAGCCCAGCGATTGATGGCAGCTCGGGTCACCTGCCAGGACTGCCACTCCCAACGGTGGTCACGTCGCTCCCGCTCTGCACAGAGGAGGGTCACGCCGTCGGCCATAAGGATAGGGATGCCAATGGAAATGGCCTGGCTGCGCAGATCGGAGTCCTCCTTGATCATTTGGACCATCGCCTCGGACATCGCTTCGGGACTACTCTCGGCTACGGCCTGTAGGGAGTCAAAGATGTGCTTGAGCATGTAAGCTTCAAACAGTAGCTTGGACAGCTTGGGTGGGCCCAGAATCTCAAAGGCTACACTATCAACCTTGTGCTCGCGCTCCAACTGGCGGGCAAATTCGATGGCCCGATGGCGTAGCGCGCCTGCTCGGTAGCTGGGACCCATTACCGCGCCATCGAGGGCGGCGATCACGTCGCAGCCGGTGCTAATCCCCTGGAGCTCCCGCACCACATTGAAGGCAATGTCTTCAGGGGTAACGCCCTCCATCTGGCCCAAGGCGGTGATGGCAGTGAATTCGGGCAGTGAGAAATAGCCGTTCTCGCCCGTGTCAATGTAAACCGACTCCAACACCCCATCAAGCCGCTGCCACCCTTGGTGCGTGCCGAGATCGAACTGCCCATTGTCCGCCAATCGGAGTCCCTGGTCTGGCGGACAGTCGTAGAGAGGGATTTCTCGCCCTCGCTTTTTGATGGGTCCGTAGCCAATTTGTTTCCAGGTGATAGCCGCGGTGGGCTTAATCTCTTTGATCGCCGGGCTACCTGGCGTCCGGGCCATCAAGAAGAGGAGCAGGCTGTGTGCACCGGCCATGGCCGCTTTGCTAAGCAGTACACGCGAGGGCTTCTCCTCCCCGTGGGTGTATGGGATATTCAAACCCATGCCGCCCGTACCGCTGGTACCGATTTTGATGTAGGCACGTGTGCCGGCTCGTTTCATCGCCTCGTGCAGAATCTGGACGTGGCGGACGAGTTGTGGCACGTAGAGGCTGGCCAGCAAACGTTCGACGGCGCCCACGTAGGTCTCAACGGCCTGCTCGGGCGATCCCTTGCCCAGGCGCCAGACTTCGATAGCCCGGTCATAGATGTCAAGCACTTCGGCGGCGCTGGTGTAGATGTCTTGATAAGCTAATGCGGTGGCAGTGTTGATGCAGTCTATGATGGCGTCGGGCACCACGCCCGGCGCCTGAGCTGTTTCGCCCCGGATGATCTGTGCCAGGTAGTAGACCCAGCGTCGGTATTCGGGGTAGGCCAGCACCTCGGCGCGAGCCCTGTCTTTGAGGGCCGTCCGTACGAAGACGTTGCCCCAGATAGGGATGAGCTTCACCTGGCTGTGTGGAAATTCCATGTGCAGGCGATCGACCGCCTTGTGGGCCTCGTCTTCTAGCAGCGAGCCTAGTATGAGTGTATCGGGCTTCTCGTACATCAGTTGTCGGCAGACAGCCATGCCGACCAGGCCGTAACCCCCTAGCACCAAGATCGATCTACCTTTGATCTCCATTGGTCATATCCTCCTCATTGAGGCCGTTTGTTCCACGCTAAGCAGGCTATCTTCTTCTCCGTCTTTGTCCTACCCCCTCACCTGCTCTACGAAGTACAGCGGCCGCAGGCGCTCACCAGTGGCAAAATCAAGTGCGTCCTGCCAGTGCCGCAGACCGCCGGGGCGAAAGACTCTCTCGGTGAGGAAATCTCCTACGACCGGGTCAGTGACGAAGTGACGCCCGACGTCTTCGCTCCCATTCAAGACACGAGCCTCGATATAGTGGCGCAGTTGGGACGCGACAAGTTCACCCATAAGATAGTTGTGGTAATAGACGGGGGCGGTGCCTAAGTGAATCTTGGCAGCCCAGTCAGGCGCGTCGCGGCCTTCGGGTCGCGGAACCATCTGAAAACGTTCCTCCAAGTCCCACCAAAGCGTGTTTAGATCTTGGCGGGGGTCCTGGTAGAGGGCACGTTCGAAATAGCTCATTACAGGTACCCAACGCGCCATAATCAGCAATTGGCCACGTAATTGTTCCCACAGCTGATCGGCAAGGGATCGAGTGTCTTCTGCTGGGACACCAGCGTAGGTAATCAACCAGTCCGGGTCGGTTTCCAGACGGCCCATCAGCATAGCGATTGCTTCGGTGAAGAGAATGTGCGCCGGCTCACGCAGGATGTAGGGCAGGTCCATGTCCAGGTATTTGTCGTAGACAGCGTGGCCACACTCGTGGAGCATAGTGCTCATCCATTTGTCGTTGGGCTTGATGTTGGCCAAAATGCGAACATCACCCTTCCGGTCTACGTGCATACAATATGCGTGTTGCTGTTTGCCCTCTCGTTCGTAGAGGTCGCTGAGCGACAGTACATCGGCAACGTCGAGGCCGATGGCCTGATAGAAGCGAAGGGTGAGAGCTTCGATATCCTGGTTTGCGTACGTGTCGGCCAGGAACTTGCGTAGTGCCGGGTTGGCGGCAGGTGCCTCCTGGAAAAAGGGATCGCCATAATGCCAGGGGCGCAGATCACCCGGGGTGAGGCCGAAGTATTCAGCCAGTTCTGCATCCAGGTCGGCTTTATAGTCGCGGTAAACGGGGCTCACTAGCTGATCCAACTCGTCGAAGATGGCAAAGAGTTCATCTTCGTCCAGTTCTTGCAGCGTGATACCCATGCGGTAGTAATTCTCAAAGCCGATGCTACGCGCGATGTCGTTGCGGAATTCCACCAGTTCAATCAACAGACCAGCTACCTGAGTCCCGATCTGCTTGCTCGCCTCCCATGCCTGGCGACGCAAGTCTTGATCGTCTGACTCGCGCAGGATCTCCTTCAATTCATTCTCGGTAACTTTCTGCCCCCCGAGTTCAGCCCGATACGCGTTGAAAATGCTTTCAATAGACACTTCACGCCGGGTGAGTTCCTCGATGGTCTCGTCGTCCATTTGGTTTCTGGTGAAGATGTTGTGCAATAGCGTTGCCTGACGAGCCAGCACAGGATCGTCAATGGGCTGACTGTCTGTCAAGGACTTCAGTCGTTCAAAGCGAGCGGGGTCGGCATACACCTTGCGCAAGGCCACGTGGAGTCGGGTGACCTCTTCCTCATATTCCTTTTTCCCTGTCGTGGTGAAGTTCCAATAAGCCAGGTTGGCCGCCTTTTCCATCGACTCGATGGTGGCTATGTGTTCACGGAAAAACTCTTGTAACTCTTCAGACACAATTTCTACTCCTTCTGAGGGAGGTGCACCGCCTCTGCATTTAGTCGATGTGTCCTGCTTGGCAGGTCGTCCTTGGAAAGGGGTTAATTCTCAAAATCGTCTTCTTCTTCGACCTCTTCAATATCTTCAACCTTGACCCATAAAACCAACTTTTGTCCTTCGGAGACACGCTCCCAGCGCGCGGCGACGATTTCCACCTCGGCGCGCCCGCCATCGGGCTGTGGAAAATCCAAACGAGCGGGCCGCCCCTCTTGCCACGCCCGGCGACAGCGCTCAACCAGCGCTTCACCGTTGAGAGTCCGGGTCTCGCACATGGCGACGATAGCCGGAAAACTTCCTTCGGCCAAAGAAGCGGTCCAATCCGTGTCCACCTCCATGAACTCTGGCGGTGGTCCTTCCACGATGGTGATATAAGCTGCTTCATCTCTCTTGGGATGTTCTCTAAACTCCATTTGAGCTTCACCTGTTCTATTGAATGCTGCGTGTTTCGCACAAGTCTTTGCGTCTGTATTGTGCCACACCCACTGCAGGCTGTCTGGCCGGGAGGCTATCTGCGCAAATAGCCATTCGCGCGGAACCAAGCAAGGGCATCCTGGACGGACTCAGCAAACTGGCGAGTGGTGAGCCCCAGTTCAGTGCGGGCTTTGCGTGTGTCGAGAGGCTGAAAGTATGGGATGGCCTGCAACATATCGCCTCCCAGGATGCCCAGGCGACCGGCCAAGGCGCCAGTAGCCTCGATCACACTCGGCGGCAGACGCAGCCAAGGTGGCCGGCGACCAGCCTGCCGGGCCATTACACTCAACATCTGGCGCAAGCTCATATTCTCGCCACCGGTGATATAGCGGTGGCCGACCTGACCCTTTTCTACAGCCGCCACGTGCGCCGCCGCTACGTCTCTCACGTCCACCACGTTGACTTGTCCCTCAGTGTAGAATGGCACTCGGCCTAGCGCCACATTGATGAGCAGGCGACCGGTGGCAGGCTTCACATCGCCGGGGCCGAAAACGGCCGTTGGACAGAGCACTACTACGGGCAATCCGGAATCTAAGGCGATACGCTCCATTGCGATTTTGATGTCAAAGTATGGGACTGAAACATCCCCCATTTGGCAAACATCGGTCTCGTTCGCCAGGCGGTCTGGTTCTGACGGAGGGCCAATGGTGCTGAGTGAACTGGTGTAGATCAGCAAGTCTGGCTTGGCTTGGCGAAAGGCCAGCACTACCCTCTCCATCTGGCTTTGGGCACGCCGCACCTGACGCGCCGGGTCGCGGCCGCTGGTCGGGTAGTAACCTGCGGCATGGAAGACCACGTTACACCCGAGCATTGCCTCGGCAATCGTGCTGGGATCAATCAGGTTCGCCTGGTGCCACGCTATCCTGCCTTCCTCAGCCAAGTCACCGATCACGCCTAACCGCCGGTCGTCACGCCGCATGGCACGCACCTGCCAGCCCCGCGCCACCGCGGCTCTTGTGATCGCTCCGCCGATGAAGCCAGTAGCACCAATAACCAGAACTTTCATTGGACTTGCCTGGTCACTTGAATGCGAAGCCACGGGACGCCAAAGAATTCATTTCCAATTTCGGTTAGGGCCTATACTATACTCGTACTGGCGCCTCCATTTCCATATCGTTGATCAAAATGTCGGTGAGTTCCTGTCTTGGCCCGCCATAGAAAGCCACAGATCCATGACCGGGAAGAATAGCTATTACAGCCCTATCCAATGGCCCTGGTTGCCGAAAGGCTGGGGAGCTGAAGACGGCTGACAGCAGCTGCAGTTCTGCCGGGCGCACGCCGCACGGGAAGTCAATCGGTGGGAAACGCCATTCCTCCGGATAGACAAGCTCCACTCTGCCAGGGTCCTTGATGGATTCGCTGCGCGGTTGTCGGTGAAAGTGCTCAATGGCTGTGGCCTTGGGTTGCATGCCGGCGGGGAGGACGTCAATTCGGTCATGTTGAGTGAAGTGGCTTCTGAGATACCGTATAAAGCTGTCAAAGCCGTTGACCAGGCCGGCATTGACTAAAGCACCGGCCAGGTATACCAACCCATTTTCGTGGGTCTCAATCGATGGGTCGTTGAATGTGATCGGACAGTCACGCGGTAGGGCCCGAACATAACCCTCCCACGTCAATTGACCGATGGGGATGATCTGGCCAGCCATCGGGTCAGGGTCAACGTTGATCTTACCCCCACCTGTGCTTGTCACTGCCATTACGCGCAGCGCCGGATCAAGCTGGCTTCGCATACCTTCACCCAGCGCACCCCGCTCCAGGAAGCGCAGTACATCTCGCGACTGTCTTTGCGAGCCGTATTGATCCAAAATGACTTTATCTTCAATGATATTGGCTTTCCCCAGTGCGCGACCTGCCTGAGCAATATCCTGGTGGACGGTCGAGTTGCTCCACGCCTCCCACGAAATGGATGTTTCATCATCCCCTGCGTTAATGTTGATCTTTTCGGCGCCGGCGTGGGCCTGCACGCGCAACGCCAGGCTGTCCAGTATGTCGTCTTCATCGCCTGTAATCAGGCTGTGGTTGCCGGCCATGCTGGCCCAAAGTGCGCTTCGCACTTTGTTTCCTCCCAGGTCACCCTCCACCAGAATGCCAAGTTGTCCAGCCTTTCTGAGAAGCTGCCCACGCGCGAGGTCGAACAGGTCCATGTCTGGCATGTTTTCAATCGCCGTGATCATCAGAACCGTGCCTCGCGGTTTGGGTAGCCGGCCATAGACTGCTGAGGGCCTGATCTCTTCTCTCAGATTCGCCCCAAAGCCAACGCCCAGGTGTACCACTGAGCCAAGCTCTGTGATCTCCCCCGGAACTTGCACAAAGATGCATCCCTGAGTCTCGAGCCTCTCCTTCATCGCGTGGAGCACGTGCAGTTGAAGATGATTCGCAGGATTCATAGCAACCCAAATATTGATGGGACTCGGTTGCCAGATATATTCTCTGGTCGGGCTATCCTCCGTGATCATCGGTGAAGCAACACCGTCGACGCTTGATGTAACGTTGTATGTGACCACTATCTTCTCTCCTCACTTTTGTTGACTGGCTTGCCTTGGTCATTCCAGCGTGTAATCAAATACTACCTTAATCGTGCCGTTCCGTTTGTCTGACGCGGTTCTCACTGCCTGATGCCATTGGCTCAAGGGAAAACGATGGGTAATGAGGCCATCCACGCTTAGTTTGCCCTGGCGCATAAGATCAATCACCAGGTCATAGGTGTGCCGGCTCTCACCCCTCCACGGCTCAGCCCCGTGAGCATAGGTGCCAACCAGGTCAACTTCCTGGTACCAGATGGGGTTGAGGTCCAACTTAAGCCGGGCAAGCTTCACACCGACTATCACCACCGTGCCACCGGCTCGCGCCCAGCGCAGGCTATCTTGCAGCGTACTCGCTGAGCCGACACAATCGTAAACCACGTCGAAGCCTCCCAGCAGCATGCGGTTGCCGAACATCCCTTCGTACAGCTTGGCACCCGTGATGCGAGCGGTCGCCTGATAACCATCCCCATCAGTTACTACTTCGTCTGCCCCCAGGCGACGGGCCATCTCAGCCTGGTGCCGGTGGCGAGCTATGCAGGTGATGTGGCACTCAGGCGACACAGCGCGCAGGCTCTGCAATGTGTTAAGTCCAATAATCCCGCTGCCCACGATCAACGCGTGTTCCCCTGGCCCAGGTGTGCGACGTAGGACCGCTCGTAGGCCATTGCTGATGGGCTCGATCATCATAGCCTGCTCGTCAGTCAGATCGCCCGGGAGGGGGTAAATCTCGGTCTCGTGAGCGGTGAAGCCATCGCCCCAGCCTCCGCCAACCCCGCGCGCCCCGATCCCCAGTGCGGCGTTCTCGCAGCGCTTGTAGTTGCCCTCCGAACAGTGGCGACAGGGTGGGTGGATCTCCTGGCTCAGACAGGTAGGCTCGACGAAGTAAGTGTCCATCGTCACTCGGTCGCCCACCTTCACCTGGGTTACCTCAGGGCCAACTTCAGTCACTGTGCCCAGCGTTTCATGTCCGAGGTAAATACGTCCATTGCGCGGCAGCGCGAGCTGCGCGATAGAAGGTTCGGCTTCCACAAAGAGCAGTGACAGGTCGCTCGCACAGATGCCGCATAGTCTGTTCTGTACTTTTACCCAGCGGGGGCCGGGTAACTTGGGCTCGGGCAGATCTGCGTAATGAGTTATGGACAGAGGACTGAAGACAACACCAGGCCAGATCGGCCTGAGGGCTTTGATGAGGAGACCTCTGGGGATATCCTCTTCAAGGTAAATAGCGCGCACTTTCTATGCCTTTTCTTCTTCCTTGTTGACCAATAAGTAGAAGTCACTTGATTTTCCGCTCAAACCGCCCGGATTATTCTAATCAGCGCCTGAATCGCGCGGCGCAGCCGAACCAAGTCGGCAGCAAAATCAGGCTCGTCGGGATAAAGCGTGGCGTCGGGCTTGCGGCGCACTACGCGTAGGTGAGCGTTAATCTCGAATTGGGCAGCGTTGACCCCGCACTGCTCCCACACGAAACGTGTCACAGTCTGCTGCCGGGCACCCCCTTTGAAGAGGCGGTTCACCCACAGTCGATCCAGGGAACGGCGGTGATCCCGCACAAACCCATACCATTCTATACGCCGGATGATAGTCGCTTCGTAGTCAGGGCAGGTGAGGCCACTCATGGTGCCCAATTCTATACCAAAGTCTCGCCCACGCCGTGCACCGTGCAAGTCAAGAACCAGTTCGATGTCATGTTCCCCCAGCAAGCGGGCCAGAGTCCGCTTGTAGTCGGAGTCATCGTCAAAGTTAGGGTCAGGCTGGATACGCCGCACTGTGTAAAGGGCGTGGGCATTGGTCTCTTCGGCCAGCACGTGGGCCAGTGCGGCGGTATATTCATCCTCTCCTTTCCACCCGTCGTTACGCCAATGGCGTGCGCCATGCGGCGCTGAGATAAGCACAGGCCGTTTGCCGGGTAGGTACCGAAAAGGCAACTGACCCCAGGGCGGATCATCCCGGTATCGTACCTGCGTTCTTTCAAATCGCCATAACTTCCATGCCCAAGCCTTCCTTGTCTGTCGTTCCGCGCGCAACAGCCAAGGAGCCTGGTGGCCAGGAAGCAAAGATTGTGAGTCTAGGAGCAATGGTTTTACACCAACCTTGTATAGTATAGTACCACATATAGTGATAGACTCAAAGAAATAAAGGGCTGTGTGTTGACTGCCCAGCCAGTGCCCCGCGACTCGCCTGGGCTGGCACTCGCGAGTCAGATTGGCTGACGACCAGCCAGCCAGTGGATGGGCCTCGTTCAGGCCAGGCAATTCTACTTCACGCTGCCGATGGGCGCAAATACCTTGCTAACCTGAGATTGTTGGCGAGCCCATTTTCAAGAAACTCTTTACAATCCGGTAGATTCCGAGTATAATAGAGCCGGTTCGACCTCTATGCAATATGTTGCGAAAGCGATGGAGAAAAGTTTAGTTAAAGCTATGGGCCTTATGACGCGTGATATGATGATGCGCCTTGCCTGCTGGCGCGGCTGTCCGGCCTGTGCCAGGAGTTACTGACTCCTGCCCAAATGGCTCTGAGCCGCGCCGCTGGCGCGGCTTTTTGTTTAGCGTCCGCACGCAGTGCGGTACAATCTGAATCTTGGGAAAACAGAAAGAGGAGAAGACACCATGGCAGCGAAAATCCTGGTTTGTACTGCCTGGCCCTATGCCAATGGCGACTTACACATCGGGCACCTGGCTGGCTCGTACGTGCCACCCGACATCTTCGCCCGTTACCAGCGGCTGAACGGGAACGACGTGCTTATGGTCTCCGGGTCTGACTCGCATGGTACGCCTATCACCGTTCGTGCCGATGCCGAAGGTGTCAGCCCGCGTGAAGTATTTGAGCGTTTCCACGCCCGCTTTCTGGAAACGTTTCAGCAGGTTGGTATCAGTTATGACCTGTTCACCCACACTGACACTGAAAATCATCATCGCATTGCCCAGGACATCTTTCTGGCCTGCCTGAACCGCGGCTACCTTTACAAGAAGGCGCAGCGGCAGCTCTATTCGGAGACAGAAGGACGCTTCCTGCCCGACCGCTATGTGGAAGGCATCTGTCCCAATTGTGGCTACGATGGTGCCCGTGGTGATCAGTGCGACAACTGCGGTAAGCTCCTTGATGCCACGGAACTCATTAATCCGCGTAGCAAAACTGACGGCTCGACCCCTGTCGTCCGTGAGACGGAGCACTTCTTCTTTGACCTTCCCAAACTCACGGATCGGCTGTGTGCGTATCTGGAAGATGATAAAGATCACTGGCGACACACCGTCATCAACTTTTCGCGGGGCTACCTCAAGGAGGGACTCAAGGGCCGTCCCATCACCCGTGATATTGAGTGGGGCATCCCGCTACCACTGGAGGGATATGGCCAGAAGCGACTGTACGTCTGGTTCGAAGCGGTGATGGGTTA